>Ga0078972_1000833_pt2 | contig 120874 bp, 103 predicted proteins | sample YelNatPaOPGAMG01_FD_67568 | JGI IMG/M metagenome (GOLD analysis project Ga0078972, IMG submission 67568) | Hot spring thermophilic microbial communities from Obsidian Pool, Yellowstone National Park, USA - OP-RAMG-01 (SPADES assembly) (version 2) | ecosystem: Environmental > Aquatic > Thermal... | reverse complement strand
AGTACAACCTACATAAATGTGACCTTGCTGACTTTGTATTATGTAGACAACTGGCATTAAAGTAAAATGGATTTTGTTATTAAAAGTAACAGCTTGAGTAGAAGATGAAGTTCGTAAGTTTAGTAGCGGGGGTAGGACTTGAACCTACAACCTTCGGGTTATGAGCCCGACGAGCTACCAATTGCTCCACCCCGCGATGTAATTTTTTTCAAACTTGGGATACAAATATATAAAAGCATTTTTGTTCTGTCAAATTTTTATTAATACTTGATACTTACTTGATACTTCCTCATATTCGTATAAAAATATTTTTACTGCAATGTTAAAATCACTTCTTATAAAAGATTATGCACTTATTGAAAATATTGAGATACAATTTGGGAAAGGACTTAATATTATAACTGGAGAAACAGGTGCAGGAAAATCGATACTTATTGATGCAATGGGATTGTTACTCGGTGAAAGAGCTTCTGTTGATGTGATTCGTAAAGGAGCAGAAAAATCAATTGTTGAAGGAATTTTTGAAATTACAGGCAATAAAAAGGTAAAAAATATCCTGAAAGAATATGAAATAGAAGATGGAGATGAATTAATTATAAGAAGAGAAATTTCTATCAAAGGCACAAACAGATGTTTTGTCAACGATACTCCAGTTACATTAAATGTAATAAAAGAAATTGGTGATTTGCTTGTAGATTTGCACGGACAGCACGAACATCAATCTTTGTTGAAAACAGAAAATCATATTGAGATGCTCGACGAATTTGCTGATATAGACCAGCATTTAGCTGAATACAAAGAGAATATTAATATTCTTCATCAATTGCAGCGCGAATTAAAAGAATTATTGGAAAGAGAAACTCTATTAAAAGAAAAAAAAGACCTTTATGAATTTCAAATTAAAGAAATTGATTCAGTAGCTCCAGGTATAGAAGAAGAGGAAGAATTAGAAAATGAGTTGAAAGTTCTGGAAAATTATGAGAAGCTGCTGTCTATGTCTAATGAAATTTATGAACAGCTTTACGAAAGTGAAAATTCTATACATGACCAATTATCAGCAGTTAAAAATAAATTAAACGAACTTTCAAAAATTGATAAGTCATTTATTGAGAAAGTTAATGAACTTCAAACAGCAATTGTAATTATTAATGAAATTTCATCTTATTTGAGAGATTATAAAAATAGAATTGATGTTGACCCGAGTCATATTGAAAAAATTAGAGAAAGGCTAAGAGCTTTTAATCTTCTGAAAAAAAAATATGGTGGAACCATCAAATCTGTTTTGGAACATCGTGAAAAAATTGGAAGAGAAGTAGAACTCGCTGAAAATTTTACAGATAGAATTAAAGAACTTGAAAATGAGATTTCCGATTTAAGAAAGGTTTGTGGTGATATTGCAAAAAGTATTTCCGAAAAAAGAAAAATAATTGCAAAAGATGTTAAGAAAGAAGTCGAAGGAGTTTTAAAGAATCTTGGAATTAGTGACCCAACTTTCGAAGTTAAGTTTACAAATGAATTATCAGAAACAGAAAATTTTATTTTAGTTGATAATAATAAATATAAGTATAATGATAGAGGTTACGATTATGTTGAATTTTATATTTCAACCAATGCAGGAGAAGATGTAAAACCTTTGATAAAAGTGGCTTCGGGTGGTGAGATATCCAGAATAATGCTTGCTTTAAAATCTGTTCTTGCAAAATCAGATAAACTTCCAATCTTGATATTTGATGAAATAGATACAGGAGTTAGCGGGAGAATAGCTCAAAAAGTTGGAAAAGCTCTGAAGTCATTAGCTTCATTTCATCAAATTATTGCAATTACACATTTACCCCAAATTGCTGGATTATCAGATTTACATTTTGTGGTCGAAAAGAAAAAATCAGGTGACCGTGTTGTAAGTTCTATCAGATTGTTAAATGAAAAAGAAAAAATTCGTGAAGTTGCCAGATTGATTAGCGGTGAAAAAATAACAGAAGCTGCATTGACGGGGGCTAAAGAATTAATCTCTCAAAAAAATAATTAGTGCTTTCAAACACACAAAAGCAATTTTAATTAGAAATTTCTTTCTATCAATCAAAGATAATGTTAAATTAGTAACACCATTAATAAAAAAGGGGATTCTTTATGAAGAAAAATATATTTACAGTAATCATTATTGCTGTTGTAATTCTTTCACAATTTAATTTGAAAGCTCAAAGTCTTGAAGAAACTTTATCAAATTTATCTTCAACAGTTGGTAAGGCTTATGTTTCACCTGTAATTTCAGCTTTTGGTTCAAATCTTAATTCGGGATGGGTTTCGAAACTTCCACCTGCAGATTTTCTTGGTTTGCATTTAGATGTTAAAGTTATAGCAATGGGTTCTTTTTTCTCAAATGATGTAAAAAAATTTAATGCTACCGGAGATTTTTATTTTTCTGAAAGCCAGATTCAACAGATACTTTATAATTCAGGTATAACCCCGAATAATGTTGGAACTCAGAATTATAATAATCTTAAAAATGAATTAATGCACACAAAATTTAATGTTAATTTTTCTGGTCCTACAATCGTAGGAAGTAAAAATGAATATATGAAAGTGAAATTCCCTGGCAAGACAGTTCAAGCTGGGGGACAGCAATATACAGTTAATCCTTATGAACTATCACTTGAAGAAGTAAAAGGATTTTTAGATGAACTACCTGCATTTCCTACAGCTGCTGTTCAATTAACTGTTGGAACTATAGCCGGAACCTATGCCTCTTTTCGTTATCTCCCAAGTGTTGATATTCAGGATATGGGAAAATTTAGCTTTTGGGGAGTCGGTTTAATTCATAATACTGGAATATGGTTTAAAAATCCTCTGCCTCTTGATGTTGCAGTTGCTTTCTTTACACAGAAATTAAAAGTTGGCGATATCTTTGAAAGTTCTGCTACTCAATACGGAGTTTATGCAGGTAAAACTTTTGGTGGGATAGTATCAGTTACTCCTTATACTGGATTTACATTTGAAAATTCTAAAACCACTGTTAAATATGATTATCAATCAAATGAAACAGTAAATGGTGTTCCTGTACCTCCTACAAGAGTTAAATTTGAAATGGAAGGAAATAATAGTTCTGCATTTACAGTCGGCTTAAATATTAAACTTATTGCAATAAATATAAACGCTGATTACAAATTTGCAAAAACAAAAACTGCAAGTGCCGGTATTTCTTTGGGCTTTTGATTTATGATAGAGTTGACAATAAAAATTTATGAAAGAAACATCGATTTATATTCATATTCCTTATTGTGAACATAAATGCATTTATTGTGATTTTTATTCCATTATTACAAATAAAAATACTGGTGAATATCTTAAAGCATTAAAAAAGGAAATTGATTTTTTTGCTGATAAATTTTCAAACAATAGAAAAATTATCTCAATTTATTTTGGTGGTGGGACTCCATCTTTAATGGAGCCCCATTTTTTTTATGAGCTTATTGATTTCATCTCAAAAAAATTTTATTTGTGTCCTGATGCTGAGATTACAATTGAAGCTAACCCCGGCACTCTCAATAAAAACAAATTAAGAAGTTTTAAAGATATTGGAATTAATAGATTAAGCATTGGAATCCAGTCATTTGACAACAACGAATTAAAATTTCTTACGCGCATTCATGATTCACAGACTGCAATAAAAACTGTAATGGAAGCTAATGATTCTAATTTTGAAAATATTAGCATCGACTTGATTTTTAATCTTCCCAATCAAACAAAAAAAATCTGGTTGAATAATTTAACATTGGCTGTCAGTCTTCCTATTAAACATCTTTCTGCATATAGTTTGATTTTAGAACCCGGCACAATATTGAACAAAATGGTAATAGATGGGAAAGTGAAAATTCAAGATGAAGATTATGATGCAGATTTATATGAATTAACAATAGATTTTCTTGCACATAACGGCTTTGTTCAATATGAAGTATCAAATTTTGCAAAACCCGGATTTGAATGCATTCATAACAATTCTTACTGGAAGTATAAAGATTATCTGGGATTTGGAACTTCATCACATTCTTTTATTGAAGGAAAAAGATGGTGGAACTATTCAAGCTTGAGTTTTTATTTAGAATCAATTAATAAAAAAAATCATGCTGTAGCTGGAGAAGAAATATTAACAAAAAGTCAAATGCTAAATGAGTATGTAATGCTTGCACTTAGAAGCAGTGGTCTAAATACTGTAGATTTTATACGCCGATTTGGTAGCAATTGGCTAAAAGAAAAAGAATCTTTAATACAGGTAATGATTGAAAATGGTTTTATGAGGCAAGAAGAAAATAAAATAAAATTAACAGCAAAAGGTTATGCAATTTGTGATGAGATAATTAAAAATTTAGTTTGATTATGGAAAGCAATTCAGAGTTTTAATTCATGGTTATAACTAAATATATTTTTTGAAATAACCTGATAATCAGGTATTTGCTAATTCACTCAATAATTTATAAATTTGTGCAGTCTAATTCGCCCCTCGTGGGCGATTTTTGTTTACTTAAAATGGAAAAATCAAAAATATTAGAAAAATTTGAAGAAATTGTTGCATCCGAAGGATTTTTGCTCATTGACCTCGTAATTCGTGGGGACGATAGGCTTCGGATAATTGAAATTTTTATTGATGGCGAGAATGCTATTACTACCGATGATTGTATGAAAGTCAGTAGATTAATCGAAAAAGCCATTGATTCTGAAAATCTGTTTAAAAATTATCGCCTCGATGTTTCTTCTCCTGGTGTTGATAGACCATTGAAATATCTTGTTCAATATAATAAACATATTAACAGAAAATTTGAAGTTAGTTATAAAGAAGACGATAAGATTAAAAAATTTACAGGAAAACTTATTCGTATTGATGGTAATCAATTATATTTTCAAGAAAAAAATCAAGAAATAAAAATTAACTTTGAAGATATTGTTAAAGCAAAAGTATTAATAAGTTTTTGATAATGGAGGTAATATAAATGAACCCTGAAATAGTAGAATCATTCGCACAGATGGTGCGGGAAAAAAGCGTCGATAAAGATGTGCTTGCAGGCATTATTGAAGAAATATTCGGTCTGCTTGTTAAAAAGAAATACGGACCAGATGCAAAATATGATGTAGTCGTAAATATGGATAAAGGCGATATAGAAATATTTCTTGAAAGAACAATTGTAGAAAAGGTAACAGACCCAAGTACTCAAATCAGCATTGATGAAGTTAATGCTCGTGGAAATGAAGATGGTCTGGAAGTTGGTGAAGATTATGTTGAAAAAATTGAACTGTCTCAGTTCGGAAGAAGATTAATAAATTTGGCAAGACAAAATTTGAATCAGAAAATTCGTGAAATAGAAAAAGATATTGTTTACAATGAATACAAAAATATGATTGGTGAGATTGTAGTTGGTGATATTTATCAGGTAAGAAGAAATGATATACTGATTAATCATAATAAAAACGAATTAATATTGCCTCGTTCTGAACAAATTCCACATGAAAAATATAAGAAGGGAGACACCATTAGAGCTGTTGTAAAAGAAGTTAAGAAAACACCAAATGGGCCGGTTATAATTGTTTCGCGTGCAGACAATATGTTCTTAAAAAGATTATTTGAAATTGAAATCCCAGAAATTTATGATGGAGTAATTGAAATCAAAGCAATTGCCCGTGAACCCGGCGAAAGAGCAAAAGTTGCTGTAGAATCTCAAGATGCAAGAATTGATGCTGTTGGAGCTTGTGTTGGAATGAAAGGTGTTCGAATTCATGCCATAGTTCGTGAATTGAATAATGAAAATATTGATGTGATAAATTATTCTGATGACCCGGCTGTATTTATTCAAAGATGTCTTGCACCAGCAAAATTAAAACAAATTGAAATTGATGAAGATGCAAAAAAATGTGTTGTATATGCAGAAAGTGACCAAATTTCTTTAATTGTAGGAAAAGGCGGAGTTAATATTCGTCTTGCTATGAAACTTACAGGATATGATATTGAAGTAATTCGTCTCGAAAAACAACTTGATGAATATGAAGAAGATATTGAACTTCCTGAACTGCGTGAAGAATTAGGAAGCGACATTGTGGATATATTGATTATGAATCGCTTTGAAACCGCAGTTGAAGTTTTAAAAGCTGGAGTCGATAAGTTAAAAGAAATTGAAGGCATTGGCGAAGAAAAAGCAAAAGAAATTATTCAAATATTAGAAAATCAATTTGAAGAAGAAGATTAAAAGTGAGTTTCAAAAATAACTTTCACAAAACTTAGGTATTCAAATGCCGGATGCAGTAAAAGAGAAAAAAATACGATTGTATAAGTTTGCTTCTGAGTATAATATCCCAACAGAAACATTAATTGAATTTCTTCAGAAGAAAGGCTATGAGGTTAAATCTCATATGACTCTTTTGACTGAAGAAATGGAGAGTGATATTCGTGTTCATTTTAAGAAAGATATCGAGAAGGCAGAAAAACATTATAAAAAGATTTCTGAATTTCAAAAGAAGAGAGGTGAAGCAGGACCAGAACCGGCTGCAGAAACTAAAATTCAGGAAACAATAGTTGAGGAAAAACCCATTCAGGAAAAATTAGTTGAGATACCTAAGGAAGAAAGTAAATTACCAGAAATTCCTGTAGAAGAATCTAAAGTAGAAGATTTAACTGAAAGAAAAGAAGTTACAGTAGAAGAACAGAATTTACAACCGCAAGTTGAACAAACTGTAGAATCTAAAACTGAAGAATCAGTTCAAGAATTAACTACTGAACAACAAGCAGATAAAGAAGCTCAAACATTTAAGACTGAGACCGAAATAGAATTAGAAGCCAGAAAAAAAGGCTTAACGATTGTAGGTAAAATTGAACTGGATAAAAAAGAAAAAGAAGAAACTCCTAAACAAACTGCTGAAGCCGTAGTTGAATCTGCCGAAGAGATTGAAGAATCCAAAAAGAAAAAGAAAAAAAAGAAAAAAGTATTAAAAGCTAAGAAAAAAGGGAAAGGCGGCGAAGAAGGAGTTGATGAGGTTGTATCTAAAAAGAAAAGAAAAATCAAAAAACTTGAAATTGATAAAAGGGAAGTTGAAGAAGCAATTAAAAGAACAATGCTCAGTCTCGATGAATCAGCTTTGAGTGAAAGAGCTTTAATTAGAAAGAAAAAGAGAAAAGAAAAACAAGAGCAACAGGAAAGATTATTAGAGCAAAAGCAAATCGAACAAAAGAAAATTAAGGTTACTGAATTTATTGCTGTTAATGAACTTGCAAATTTAATGGGAGTTCCTGTAAGCGAAGTAATTCAAAAATGTATAAATCTTGGTTTGATGGTTTCTATAAATCAAAGACTTGATGTAGAAACTATTACATTAATTGCAGACGATTTTGGTTATGAAATCGAATTAGTGGATGAATATCAAGCTGATATAGATGCTGATACTCCAGACCCAGAAGATAAACTTAAACCGCGTCCACCAGTTGTAACAATTATGGGACATGTAGACCACGGAAAAACATCATTGCTTGACTTTATAAGAAGAACAAATGTTGTTGCTGGAGAAGCAGGCGGAATAACACAACACATTGGTGCTTATAAAGTTGTTCTTGATAATGGCAAAGAAATTACTTTTCTCGATACCCCTGGCCATGAAGCTTTCACAGCTATGCGAGCTCGCGGGGCTAAGGTTACAGATATTGTAGTTCTTGTAGTTGCAGCCGACGATGCTGTGATGCCACAAACTATAGAAGCAATTAATCACGCTCAGGCAGCTAATGTCCCTATAATTGTAGCTATTAATAAAATTGATAAACCAAATGCTAATGTTGAAAAAATAAAACAGCAGTTAGCAGAAAAAAATGTTCTTGTTGAAGACTGGGGTGGTAGATATCAATGTGTTGAAATTTCTGCTAAATTGGGAACTAATGTTGACCTTCTCCTCGAAAAAATTATTCTTGAAGCAGAAATGCTTGACCTGAAGGCTAATCCAGATAGATTGGCTCGAGGAACAATTATAGAAGCTCAGCTTGACAAAGGCAGAGGAATTACAGCTACAGTTCTTGTTCAAAAAGGAACACTAAAAATTGGTGACCCATTTATTGCAGGTGTTGTTTATGGTAGAGTTAGAGCTATGTTCGATGAACGTGGTAAAAAAGTGACAAGTGCTGGACCATCAACTCCAGTCCTTGTTCTTGGATTTGAAAGTACTCCACAAGCAGGTGATATATTCGTTGCAGTAGAATCAGAAAGAGAAGCTCGAGAAGTAAGCATCAAACGTCAACAGCTTAAAAGAGAACAAAATCATCGACAGGTTCGCCTGATTACACTTGATGAAATTGCAAATCAAATTAGTCGCGGAGGCATTAAGGAACTTCCAATTATTGTAAAAGGTGATGTGGATGGTTCTGTTGAAGCTTTATCTGATGCATTGATGAAATTATCAAATGATGAAGTTACAGTAAAAGTAATACATAAAGGAGTTGGAGCAATTTCAGAAGGTGATGTTCTACTTGCCGCAGCATCTCGAGCTATTATTATTGGTTTTCATGTTCGTCCAAATTCTAATGCACGCAAATTAGCTGAAACTGAAAAAGTAGACATTAGACTTTATAATATTATTTATGATGCAATCAATGCAGTTAAATCTGCTCTTGAAGGAATGCTTTCTCCTGTTATATCAGAAGAATTAATTGGAACTGCAGAAGTTAGACAAATCTTCAAAGTGCCAAAAGTTGGTACTGTTGCAGGCTGTTATGTTCAGGATGGGAAAATTGTTCGTAATAGTAAAGTTCGCTTGTTCAGAGATGGAATTGTAATTTATGAAGGTCAACTCGATTCACTAAAAAGATTTAAAGATGATGTTCGCGAAGTAGAAAAAGGATTTGAATGCGGTTTGAGTATTGCTAACTTTAATGATATTAAAGTTGGCGATATTATTGAATCATATAAAATTGTTGAAACAAAAAAGAAGCTTGAATAATGCCATCATACAGGGTTGAAAAAGTTGCAAGTTTAATTAAAGAAGAACTTAGCTTGATATTTTTACATAAAATTCAGGACCCAAACCTGAGTATTATTACTGTTACAAATATTAAAATGAGTCCTGATTTGCGCCATACTAAAGTTTATCTTTCTGTTTATGATAAGGATAAACGGAAGGAAGTTCTTGATAAAGTAAATGAATTAAAAAGTTGGATAAGAACTCAATTAGCAGGAAGAATTCAAATTAGATTTGTGCCCGAACTCGATTTTTATATTGATGATACCCTCGACTATGTTGAAAAGATTGAAGGCATTATTAAAAAAATTCATGAGAATGATAACAAAAAAAATATCGAATGATTATGTGCCAAATTTTTTAGAAGGAGAAATTATTCTTATTGATAAACCATTTAAAAAAACTTCCTTCGATGTTATTTATAAAATTCGAAAGGTTATTAATGTGAAAAAAATTGGTCATGCTGGAACACTTGACCCAATGGCAACAGGACTTCTTATCGTTTGCACAGGTAAAAAAACAAAGGAGATTTCTTCTTTTATAGGTCTTGACAAAACTTATACCGGCATTATTTCTCTTGGTAAAACTACTCCTTCTTTTGATCTGGAAACTGAATTCAATAGCGAAAAAAATTTTTATTATGTTACTGAAGAAATGATTTATAATACACGAAATGGATTTTTAGGTGCATCAACTCAAATACCGCCAATGTATTCTGCAGTTAAAAAAAATGGCAAAGCACTTTATAAATTTGCACGCAAAGGAATTGAAGTAGAAAGAAAACCAAGAGAAATTTTTATATCAAAATTTGAGATAAATAAAATTGAGCTGCCGGATATTCATTTTGAAATAACATGCTCATCAGGAACATATATTCGCGTAATTGCAAATGATTTTGGAGAAAAACTTGGTTGTGGCGCTTACTTAAAATCACTGCGACGAACTCGTGTTGGAAATTTTAATGTTGAAGATGCTTTTCAAATAGATGAATTTATTCAATATGTAAAATCAATTTCTTTTTCTGTTAATTAAATGATGATAAATGAAAGTTTATAAAGATTCTTCTGAATTTAAAAAAGAAAAGAAAGCAGTTGTTACTGTTGGAAGTTTTGATGGATTGCATATTGGTCATCAAAAAATTTTGAAAAAATTGATTGAAGTAAGTAAAGAAATTGAAGGAACAAGCGTTCTTTTGACTTTTGAACCTCATCCGAGAAGCGTTATCGCTAAGGATTTTAATTTGAAAATACTTACAACACTTGATGAAAAAAAATTTATCTTAGAGAAGTTTGGAATTGATAATCTGATAGTTCAAAATTTTACTTTGGAATTTTCTCAGATGACTTCAGAAGAGTTTATAAAAAAAATTTTAGTAAATGATATTGGTGTTTCTCATATTGTTATTGGACACGACCATAAATTTGGAAAGGACAGATTAGGAGACGAAGAAAAGTTGAAAGAATTTGGCAGACAATATAATTTTAATGTTACATCAGTTGAAGCAGAAATGATAGATGGTCAAATTGTAAGCAGTACTAAAATTCGTAAAGCTTTGTATGAAGGAAATATCGAAAAAGTTAATCTCTTTTTAGGTAGAAATTATAAAATTACAGGAAAGATTGTTGAAGGAACTAAAAGAGGTAGAGAATTAGGTTTTCCTACAGCAAATATTAAACTTGATGACGAGAGAAAAGCTATTCCCAAAAATGGTGTTTATGTCGTTAGTTGTTATTTAAGAGACAAAAATTATTATGGAGTAATGAATATTGGAATTCGGCCAACTTTTGAAAATGATAATCCAACAACACTTGAAGTAAATCTTTTTGATTTTAATAGTGATATTTATGGCGAAGATATTGAAGTGAATTTTATAAAATATATCCGTGATGAAAAGAAATTCGAATCGAAAGAAGATTTAATAAAACAAATTAAGCTGGATGTTGAAACAGCAAAGGAAATCATAGAAGCAATCAAGTAAAGATTTTTAATTAATTAATCCCGGTTAATTCTGGGGTTACATTGTAAAACAAAAATAAAGGAGTTAAAAATGTCAATCTCAAAAGAAAGAAAACTTGAGTTAATCAAAAAATATGGCAAAAATGAAAAAGACAGTGGAACACCTGAAGTTCAAATTGCAATCTTAACAGAAAGAATAAACAATCTTACTGCTCATTTCGAAAGCCATAAAAAAGATCATGCTTCAAGAAGAGGCTTGATGCAAATGGTTGGTAAAAGAAGAAGATTGCTTGATTATCTAATGAAAAAAGATATTGAAAGATATCGTACAATAATTAAAGAATTGAACATAAGAAAATAGAGGTTTTAAAACATGGTATATACAAAGGAAGTACAAATAGGCAAGCACAAATTGATTTTTGAAACGGGCAAATTAGCCAAACAGGCTAATGGCGCCGTTATGGTTCGTTATGGTGATACAATGGTTCTTGTTACAGCAGTAATGGGCGATGTAAGAGATGATATAGATTTCTTTCCACTAAATGTGGAATATCGCGAAAAATCATTTGCTGCCGGAAAAATTCCAGGTGGATTTATTAAACGAGAAGGAAAACCAAGCGATAAAGAAATCTTAAGTGCAAGATTAATCGATAGACCAATTCGCCCATTATTCCCAGATAACTTTTTTAATGATACTCAAATTGTTGCATTTGTTTATTCCTTCGATAATGAAAATGATGCTGATGTAATAGCTGCTTGCGGTGCTTCTGCTGCTCTTGTTATATCAGATATTCCATTCCTCGAACCAATTGGAGAAGTAAGAGTAGGCAGAATAAATGGTGAATTTATTATTAATCCTACTCTGCAACAAATTGAAGAAAGTGACATCGAACTTGTTGTTGCTGGCACTGAAAGTTCAATTATGATGGTTGAAGGCGAAGCCAAAGAAGTTAGTGAAGAGGATATGCTAAATGCTCTTAAATTTGCTCACGGAGAAATTAAAAAAATTGTCCAGGCTCAAAATGAATTACGAGAACTTTGTGGCAAACCCAAATTAGAAGTTCCTCCAAAAGTAATTGATGAAAATCTTTTGAAAGATGTTCATGAATTAGCATATGAAAAATTCAAAACAATAGTTGCAACTGTTTTAACTAAAGAGGAACGTTCGAACAAAAATAAGGAACTTGAAGAAGAAGTTATTGCAGCTCTTGCAGAGAAATATCCAGAACAGGAAAAAGTTATTAAAGAGATACTTCATGATATGGAAAAAGATTTGATGCGCAAGAGAATCTTGCAGGAAGGATTGCGTCTCGATGGAAGAAAAACTAATGAAATAAGACCGATATCAATTGAACTTGGTTTGCTGCCTCGTCCTCATGGTTCTGCTCTTTTTACACGAGGTGAAACTCAAAGCTTAACAACTTTGACACTTGGAACAAAGCAAGATGAACAAATTATAGATGGCTTGCAGGCTGAATTCAGAAAGAGATTTATTCTTCATTATAACTTCCCATCTTTTAGTGTTGGTGAAGTTGGTAAATATACAGGAGTTGGCAGAAGAGAAGTTGGTCATGGTAATCTTGCAGAACGTTCATTAAAAAATGTTATTCCTACCGAAGATAAATTCCCTTATATGATTAGATTGAACTCAGATATTCTGGAATCCAATGGTTCTTCATCAATGGCTACTGTATGCGCAGGTTCTTTAGCATTGATGGATGGCGGAGTGCCAATTAAAACTGCAATTGCTGGAATTGCAATGGGACTTGTTAAAGAAGGGGACCAATATGCAATTCTTTCTGATATACTTGGTAATGAAGACCATCTTGGCGATATGGATTTTAAAGTTGCAGGTTCAGAAAAAGGTATAACAGGATTTCAGATGGATATCAAAATTCAGGGAATCTCGTATGAAATAATGGAAAAAGCTTTGCAACAAGCTAAGGAAGGAAGATTACATATTTTGAAAATTATGAATCAAGCTATTTCGGCTCCACGTCCTCATATTTCAATTTATGCTCCGACACTTCTTTCAACAAAAATTCCAACTGATAAAATTGGAGCTGTGATTGGACCAGGAGGAAAAATTATTCAGAAGATTCAAAAAGATTATAATGTGGAAATTGTTATTGATGAAGATGGAACTGTAAATATTTCGGGACAAGATGCAAAACAAGCAAGAGAAGCAAAAGAATATATTAAGTGGTTAACAGCAGAACCTGAAGTCGGAAAAAATTATAATGGTAAAGTTGTGCGCATAGCTGATTTTGGTGCATTCGTGGAAATTTTACCCGGCGTTCAAGGACTGCTTCATATTTCACAAATTGATAATAAGAAAATTGACAAAGTATCAGATGTTTTGAAAGAAGGTGATACAATCAAAGTAAAACTTCTTAGCATTGATGGAAATAAATTTACTTTATCACGAAAAGCATTGTTAAAAGAAAATCAAAATTCTGAAGAGAACAATAATAACAATAACAAATAATTGCTGAATAAAGGAAAGATTTTGAAGCATGTAGCTGATATTTATTATGGCTATGATTAATGAAAATAGGAAATATTGATATTGGCAAAAAACTTTTTTTAGCACCGATGGCAGAAATTACAGATTCTTCTTTTAGAAAAATCTGCAAAGAACATGGTGCTGGTTTTACATTTACTCAAATGGTAAGTGCTGCTGGAGTTGTCAATAATAATTTTGAAACTCTTCGAAATCTTTCCTTCCATATTTCTGAAAAACCAATTGGCGTTCAAATTTTAGGCAACGACCCGATTATAATTGGTGAAGCTGTTAAAGAAATTTCTAAGTTAAAACCGGATTTAATTGATTTAAATAGCGGCTGCCCTGTTGAAAAAGTAACATCAAATTTAATGGGCGCAGCCTTACTCGATGACCCGATAAGAATTGGAAAGATTGTTTCATCAATGGTAAAAAATTCCGGGGGAATCCCGATTTCTGTAAAAATTAGACTGGGCAAAAATCATAAAAAAATTAATGTTATCGAAGTCGCAAAATCAATTGAAGAAAATGGGGGTTCGTTGATATTTATTCATGCAAGAACTCGAGAAGAAAAATATGACTCAGAACCGCACTGGGAATGGATTAGAAAAGTAAAAGAAAATGTAAATATTCCAGTTGTAGGAAATGGCTCTCTTTTTAATCCAGAGGATATTTGTCAGATGATTAAAGAAACAAATTGTGATTCTGCAATGATAGCACGCGGAGCAATTGGTAATCCTTTTATTTTTGAAAGATATAATTCAATAATTGAAAATGGCATCGATCCCGGAGAACCATCAATTGATTTGATAAGAAAAGTTTTGTTAAAACAAATTGATTTGTTGAAAGAAGAATATGGTGAAATAAAATGCCTTGATAAAGTGAAAAAAAATATAATCTGGTATTTCAAAAATTTTCAGGGCATTGAAGAATTAATGGAAAAAGTATTTTCACAGCAAGATTTGAACTCATTAAAAATTTTGATAGATGAACACACAGAGAAAATTCAATATAATTTTTATAAATCACAATACAACTTCATTATAAATACAAAGTTCAAAAAGAAAGTTTTATTCTGGCTAAAAAATGATTATGAAACAATAGGATAATGTTAAACAGAATTAAAAGAGTTTTAAATGAACAAAGAAATAATTATCAGTTCTACAACTACTCAAAACAGAGTGGCAATCACCGAAGATGGAAATCTGGTTGATTTTTTTGTTGAGCATCCAGAAAAGCAGAGAATGGTGGGAGATATTTATCTGGGCAGAGTTGCTCGTGTTTTACCCGGCATACGTGCAGCATTTATTGATATTGGATTAAAACATGATGCATTTCTGCATTTCTCTGATATTGGGGAACGAACAGAAGCATTACAAGGAATTTTCGAAGATGATGAAACCGATGAAGATGAAGATGAAAATCAATCAGGCAATAACGAAGTATCTTCGGTAGCAACAGCTGAGCAAACAGAAGAAGAGAAAAAAACAGAAAGACATGTTGTAAGAGAACGACAGATTCCAAAGCTAAAGAAAGGACAGGAAATTTTAGTTCAGATTCTTAAAGAACCGGTAAAAGATAAAGGTGTTAGAGTTACATCTTCTGTTTCAATTCCCGGAAGATTTTGTGTTCTTCTTCCGATGGATGATAAAATTGGTGTTTCAAAAAAAATTGTTGATATAAGGGAACGAAAAAGATTAAGAAGAATTGCAAGAAGTATTATCCCGAAAGATTGTGGTTTAATTATAAGAACTGCAGCAAAAGATCAGGATGAAGAAACTCTTGCAGGTGACTTAAAATATTTAGTAAAAATCTGGGAAGATATTCAGGAAGACGCAAAAAAACTTGAACCGCCGGCAATACTTTATAAAGATTTGAGCACAACAATAAGTGTAATCCGCGACTTATTTACTCCCGATGTTTCGAAAGTTTTTGTTGATTCTAAAAAATTATGGAAAGAAATCAGAAATTATGTTCAATTTGTTCAGCCATCACTTCTGGACAGAATTGAATATTATAAAGGTGAAGAACCAATATTTGAAGCATTCAAAATAGAAGAACAGATAAAGACTTTAATGGGAAGAAAAGTTCCTCTTCCCAGTGGCGGTCACATAATTATTGAACATACTGAAGCAATGACAGTAATTGATGTTAATAGCGGAAGATATGCTGCAAAGAAAGAACAGGAATTAAATTCTCTTAAGACAGATTTAGAAGCAGCAAGAGAAATTGTTCGTCAGTTGAGATTAAGAGATATTGGCGGATTGATTGTGGTTGATTTCATTGACCTTGAAGATGAAAAGAACAGAAAAAAAATTTATGACGAACTAAAAAAAGAATTTAAGAAAGACCGAGCTAAAACCGCTCTTCTGCCAATGACTGAATTTGGACTTGTGCAAATTACACGAGAAAGAGTTAGAGAAAATATTGTTCAGTCGATGACAGAGGTTTGTCCTTATTGTCAGGGAACGGGACTGCTTACAAAAAAATCAAATCTTATTCATGAAATAGAAAAATGGTTGCAGCGTTATCGTTTGGAAGGTAAGCATAAATCTTTGAAGCTAATAGTTCATCCTTCTCTTGGAGAAAAACTTAAAGAAGGATTTATTTCTACTCTAACTAAAATTCAATTTAAATACATGGTCAGATTGAAATTGATTCAGGAAGAAAAAATGGATCCTTCTTCTTTTAGAATTCTTGTCGCAAAAACTGGAGAAGATATTACAGATAATTTTGCATGAATTTTCTTTCTTTCAAATTAGGAATAAAAATTTTTGGAATAAATCTGCTTAATAAATGAGAGCTTAAAGAATATTTTGTTTTTATTTTAGAATTGATTTTGAATGAATTTTATGATTTGATTTTTCTAAGTAATAAAAGAGATAATGCACATAAAAATTTTCTATCATATTTATATGAAGCAATTTTATTAATTTTTCAGTAAAGAATTTAGACATTAGGAGGTAACAATGAAATTTTTCATCGATTCTGCTAATATAAATCATATAAGAGAAGCAGCATCTTATGGATTACTTGATGGAGTTACTACAAATCCATCGCTTGTTGCTAAAGAAGGAAAGAACTTTAGGGAACTTCTGGAAGAGATTGTTAAAATTGTTGATGGTCCTATAAGTGCTGAAGTTGTATCTACAGATTATGAAGGCATCTTAAAAGAAGCAAGAGAACTTTCAAAGATTCATAAAAATATTGTTGTTAAAATCCCTCTGATTAAAGAAGGAATTAAAGCTGTAAAAACATTATCATCAGAAGGAATTAAGACAAATGTTACATTATGTTTTTCGGCACCTCAGGCAATTTTAGCTGCAAAAGCAGGTGCAACTTATGTGAGCCCGTTTGTAGGAAGACTTGATGATATTGGTCATGAAGGGATGGCTTTAATTGCACAGATTGTTCAAATCTATCGTAATTATAATTTCAAAACAGAAATTATCGTTGCAAGTGTTCGTCATCCATTACATGTTGTAGAAGCAGCAATGATGGGAGCTCATATAGCTACAATTCCTTTTGATGTTATAGAAAAACTTTTCAAGCATCCTTTAACTGATATTGGATTAGAAAAATTTCTGTCAGATTGGAAAAAACTAAATCAATAAATAATATGAAAAAAACAAAATTCTATTCAATTCACGAAAAGTTAAGAGCTAAAATTGTTGATTTTGCCGGATTCAAAATGCCGATTCAATATTCTTCTATAATTGCAGAACATAAAGCAGTAAGAAATTCTGTTGGTGTTTTTGATGTTTCGCACATGGGCGAAATTTTTATTCGAGGTGATAAGGCTCTTGATTTTGTTCAATATATCACAATTAATGATGCCTCAATGTTAACTAATGGAAGAGTTCAATATTCTGCTATGTGTTATCCTGATGGTGGTATTGTTGATGATTTACTTGTTTATAAAATCAATGATAAAGAATATATGTTTGTAGTTAATGCATCTAATAAGGACAAAGATTTTGAATGGATGAAAAAGAATAATCTCTTTGATGTTGATATCTCGGATGAAAGTGATGATTATTCTTTGCTTGCTGTTCAAGGACCAAATTCAAAATCTGTAATTGAAAAATTATGCGACCGTCCTCTTGATTTGGAATATTATCATTTCTTTTTTGCTAAGGTAGCAGATGTTGATATGATAGTTTCAAGAACTGGATACACTGGAGAATTAGGTTATGAATTATATTTCAAAGGTGATGAAAAGGTAGCAGAAAAAGTGTGGAACGATTTATTCGATGCAGGTAAAGAATTTAATATTCAACCTGCAGGACTTGGAGCAAGGGATTCGTTGAGACTTGAAATGGGATATTGCCTTTATGGCAACGATATTGACCAAACTACTAATCCACTTGAGGCTAATCTCGGCTGGATTACAAAGTTGAAAAAAGATTCATTCATTGGCAAAGAAGCTTTGCTGAAAATTAAAGAAGAAGGTTTGAAAAGAAAATTGGTTCCTATGATTTCTGAAGAAAAAGCTTTTCCTCGTCATGGATATGATTTAAAAGCTGATGGAAAGATAGTTGGAAAAGTTACAAGTGGAACTGTGAGCCCGATACTTGAAAAAGCAATTGCTCTTGGTTATGTTTCGATTGACTATGCTAAGGAGGGTACTCAAGTTAATTTTTTAATAAGGGAAAAAGAAATACCTGCAATTGTAACTAAATTACCATTTGTGAAGAACTGATATGAAAATTAATGTATTATTCTCCAATATTTTTCTTGATGAACTCTATTTTACAGGTAAAACTGCTGTAATGATTGATGTTCTCAGAGCTTCCTCTGTCATTACAACTGCACTGTCAAATGGGGCTAGAGAGGTTATTCCTGTAAGCACACTTGATTTTGCAATGAAAATTTCAAGTGATGCATTTAAAAGCCAGACTTTATTATGCGGTGAAAGAAATACTAAAATGGTTGAAGGATTCAATCTTGGGAATTCTCCTTTAGAATACAAACCAGAAATAGTTGCTGGCAAATCAATAATTTTATATACAACAAATGGAAGTAAAAGCATAGTTAAAGCAAAATTCTGTGAAAATTTATTTATTGGCTGTTTCTTAAATTTACCTGCACTTGCAAAACACCTTATAAATCTTAATCTTGATTTTGAAATTATTTGTGCAGGAACTAATGGATTATTCAATCTTGAAGATGCGGTATGTGCTGGTATGCTTATTAATGAAATTTATTCACAAAATAAGGACATTCAACTTTCTGATTCAGCTATAGCCAGTTTAACTTTGAACAAGCAAATGGGAAAAAATTTATATGAATTTTTAAGTGGAACAGAACACGGCAAACTGCTAATAGAAAATGGTTTTCTTGATGACATAATAGAATGTTCAAAATATGGAATAACTGATGTGATTCCTTATTTTGTATCAGGTTCTATTAAAAGACTCTGAGATAAAAGTCGTTTTTGAAAGAATGTCTAAAAAAAGAAATACATATGATAATAAAGAGAAAGAATTTTTTGTAATATCTCCTAAGAAGAAGAAAAAAATTTCGGGCATACTTTTAATTGTCTTATCTCTTTTCACTTTTTTGAGTATACTTTCTTATTCACGTTATGACGATGCATTTTTTTCTTACCGCTTTACCGACTTATTCAATATCTTTTTTGCTAATCCAGAATTAAAAGAAAAAGCAGCTCACACTCACAACTGGCTTGGTATTTTTGGTGCTTATGTTTCAAACTTTTTTATTCACTCAACTCTTGGATATTTTTCTTTAATCTTTCCGATAATTCTTTTTGTTTGGGGTTATACAATTTTAAAAGGTGATGAATCGAAATTAGCTGTTTACTTCACAAATTTCTTTCTTGTAACAGGAATTCTGTTATCAACTTTTTTTGGTGTTTTAAGAAACGCAAAAGAATTTGGGTTATTGAAAGATTATTATGAATTATCTGGTAATGTTGGAGATTATTTTGGTGCAGCTTTAAGCAATTTAATGGGTGGATTAGGCAGCTTAATTTTGTTATCTGCAGGAATGATAATTACATTAATAATTGCATTTGATGTTCAATTCGGTTCAATTCTGAATTTCATAAAGAAATTTTATAAAGAAGAAATTACAAAAGAAGAAGTTGAATCTGACGAAGAATTTTCTATAGATAATATTATTAAAATAAAAAATCAGCAGACAGATAAATTAGAAGAACCTGATGAAGATGAAGAAGATAAAAAGCCAAAGAAGACAGAAACAAAAATTAGAATAATCAAGAAAGATGAATTAGAAAAAATCCCCGAAGAAGAAAAGCCATTGAAGACAAAAAAACAAGAGATTAAAAAAACAGAAAAGATTGATGAAGAAGAATTTCCTGTGGTAGATAAAGAGAAAGAAGCGGAACTTCCTGACCAATGGAACGAAGAGATTGATTATACTCCACCAAGTTTAGATTTATTAATAACACCTGATGACGAAGAAGTTAAAGTTCATGAAAGTGAATTAAAAAGAAATGCTGAGCTCTTAAAAGAAAAACTTGCACTTTTTGATATAGAAATTGAAGATATAACTGTAACTCCAGGTCCTGTTGTTACACTTTATGAAATTGTTCCGGCTCCGGGTGTAAAGATTAGCAGAATTGTTAGTCTCGAGCATGATATTGCTTTGGCTCTTGCAGCTCGAGGAATAAGAATTATTGCTCCAATTCCAGGCAAGAGTGCAATTGGTGTTGAAATACCAAATGCCGAATCATCAATTGTTCGTGCAAAATCTGTGATAAGTAAATTAAAAGATTCAAAAGCAGAACTTCCACTTGCTCTTGGAAAAACAATTTCAGGCGAAGTATACATTACTGATTTAGCCAAGATGCCTCATCTGTTGATTGCTGGTTCTACTGGTTCTGGAAAAAGTGTTGGCATTAATATGATAATTCATAGTTTAATTTATTCCAAGCATCCTTCTGATGTTAAATTCGTAATATTCGACCCAAAAAAAATTGAGCTTTCTTTCTATAAAAAATTGAGCAGACATTTCCTCGCTGTATCTCCAGATTTAGAAGAAGAAATTATAACTACTCCATCTAATGCTTTGCTTGCTCTTAAAGCAGTTGAATATGAAATGGAAAAACGTTATGACAAACTTGCAAAAGCTGGCGTGCGTAACATTGTTGATTACAACAAAAAAGTAATGAATCCAAGAACTCGTCCTCATGATACCGAAGAAATCAAACATCATAAATTGCCTTACATAATTGTTATTATAGATGAACTTGCAGATTTAATGATGACATCCGGGAAAGAAGTTGAAGAACCAATTGCTCGCTTAGCACAGCTTGCCCGTGCTGTAGGAATTCATTTGATTCTTGCAACTCAAAGACCATCTGTAAATGTTATAACTGGAGTGATTAAAGCAAATTTTAGTGCAAGAATTGCATATCAGGTAGCAACAAAAATTGATTCCAGAACAATTCTTGATATGAATGGTGCAGAACAATTGCTTGGAAGCGGAGATATGCTTTTCTTACCTGCAGGAATGCCAAAACCAATTCGTATTCAAAATGCATTTATTACAACTGAAGAAATAGAAAGAGTAACTAATTTTATTTATCAGCAGAAAGGTTATTCGAAAAGATATTTTCTTCCTTCACTTTATGAAAAGAAAAAAGCTGAACTGAGTAATTTTTTATCTGACTTAGACCCGATGTTTGAAGAAGCTGCAAGAATTGTAGTTCGTCATCAGCAAGGTTCTGTCTCTCTTTTGCAGAGAAAATTAAAATTGGGTTATTCACGTGCCGCAAGAATTGTAGACCAGCTTGAACAGGCTGGTATAGTTGGTCCTGCCGAAGGCAGCAAAGCACGCGAAGTAATTGTTGAAAATGAAGAACAACTCGAAACAATATTAAGGTCTCTATGAAACCGATATTTCTCTTTTTGTTTTCATTTCAAATCTTATATGCACAAAGTGGCATTGAGTCCTTAAAAAAAATTCAAAGTAAGTTTAATTCTATTACAGATTTTACAGCTAATTTTGTTCAAACAGATTGTAAATCATCTGTGAAAAACTCTTCAGCTTTAAAAGGGAAAATTTATTACAAGAAAAAAAACAAATTCGTTGTTGAATTAAAAAATCAATTAATCGTTTCAAATGGTGAGTATATTTGGAATTATAATCAAAAACAAAAACAGGTTATAATCAGTAATTTTTCTGATGAACCAACAGTATACTCTATTGAAAAAATAATTTATAATTATCCATCGCTCTGCAACATTAAGTTATTGAAAAAAGATAATGAAGAAATAATACAGCTTATTCCACAGGAAGGTTTGCTTGACTTGAAAGATATAAAAATCTGGAAAGATAATAATAATATGATTTCAAAATTAGAAGTGACAGATATAGGAGATATGTGTTATTTCATTCAGTTTGAAGATGTAGCAATAAATCAAAATTTACCGGATAATAAATTTACCTTTAATCCTCCAAAAGGAATTCGTGTTGTTGACCTCCGTTAAAGAACATAAAAAATTGTTAAAGAAATTTAGCGGGTATATACTGCCCGTTATTTTGACTATCATTTTTCTAATTCTTGCTTTCAGAGGAATTGATTTAAAAAAATCATTTGCTCTTATTGCAAAGACTTCTATACTGTGGCTGTTCATTTATGTAATTATTTTTTTAATATCTCATTACATTCGAGCTGTTCGCTGGAAGGTAATAATTCAATCTGTAAAACCTGATGCGTCTTCATTAAATTTATTTGGTGCAGTTATGATAGGCTATGGTGTTAATTGTGTTATTCCACGTTTTGGAGAAATTTATAGAGGATTATTTCTTGGTAAATGGGAAAAAATATCCCGCTCAACAATGATTGGAACGATTATAGTTGAAAGAGTCATTGATATAATTTCTTTTGGACTGGCTTCATTTCTTAGTGTTTTATTTTATTCCGGTGATTTGTTTAAAAAAATAGTCTGGTTAAAGCCTACATTAATAATTGGATTTGTTATAATCTCTGTAATAATTTTTATTCTTGTCATAATTGTTAAGTTTGAACATGGCTTGACATCATCATTATTTGGTTTTCTTAATAAAATTAATCCGAAGATATCGAACAAATTTACTGAATTGATTTCTACACTCGTCGATGGATTCTCAAGCATTAAAGGGCAGAAGAATGTTTTTATGATTATTGTTCTAACAGTGTTGATGTTCTGGATTTATGCATTAAATACTTATGTGGGATTTTTCATGCTTCATATGCACGAAGTTCAGGAAATCGACATGAAAATGGCTTGGGTTTTTATGGCTATTAGTGCATTCGGCACTTTAATTCCAACACCAGGGGGAACAGGTTCGTATCATATAATCTCAATTTTTATTCTTTCTAAATTATACAACTTTAATTATGAAGTAAGTGCGGCTTATGCAATATTGACTCATTTCATTCAATATTTTGTGTTTGTTGCATCAACTTTGCTGCTAATTTTTATTATAAACAAATTGAGAGAAAAGAAGGGAGAATCAAAAGAAAATTTTATAACAGTTTTTAATTCTAACTCTGGAGATAAATGAAAAAAATATTTTTTCTTTTTTTTGTAATTCCCTTTTTAGTTCATGCACAATGGGATTTTGAAATTTCGATGGGATTAGATTTTAAATCAACTCCATCTTACCGCGATTATATCAATTCCAATTATTCTCAATACGGTAAAAAACTTTCATCCTTTTCGAGTGCAATTAATTTTAGTGGTGAAATTAATTATAAAATTTCAAAGAGCTTTCAATTAGGAGGCGAACTTAGTTATTTAATTGATTCTTATAATGCTTCTATTGGTGCAGGCGGTATCTATGAAATTTCATATACTTTTTTAAGACCATCTTTAGTTGCTTATTATGTTGTTAGTGGAACTGGTTATAAATTTAAATTTGGCGGTGGAGTTGGACCAAGATTCATCTTTTTGACAGAAGATAATATTACAAAAGTTGATTACTCAACAAATGGATTTGGATTGCTCATTAAAGCAGAAGGCAATACACTATTGAGTGATAATTTGTATGCAGTAATTGGGTTTGAATTGAGATTTGATAATTCAGGTGAACTTAAAGATAAAGTTCGTCAAAATAAAATAATCAATTTTTATAACGGTCAAGCAGTTAATATGACTTCTATTTCAGGTGGAATTAAACTTGGAATTGCATACATTTTTTAAGGATTATCTATGAACATAATCGAAGCAATAATACTTGGTATAATTCAAGGGCTTACAGAATTTTTGCCTATAAGCAGCACAGGACATTTAACTGTTGCCGGGAAGTTAATGAATCTAATTTCTTCTGATAAACCGCAGCAATGGACTTCTTTCATAGCTGTAATTCAACTTGGAACTTTGATTGCTGTAGTAGTCTATTTCCGCGATGATATTATGAATATCATTAAAGATTTTTATCAGGATAATTTTATAAGAAGAAAAAATTTCAATACTCAATCGTTGAATTCTAAGATGGGATGGTATCTTGTAATTGCAACAATACCAGTTGCTGTAATTGGACTTTTGTTTAAAGATATAATTGAGGGTGAACTTACAAAAAATTTATATGTGATATCAGCAAGCCTGATTTTGCTTGCAGTTATACTTGCAATTGCTGAAAAAACCGGCAGGTTCATTCGTGATATGAATAATATTAAATGGTATGATGCTTTTGTAATCGGGTTGGCACAATCTCTTGCTTTAATTCCAGGTTCTTCTCGTTCTGGAACTACAATAACAGCAGGCTTATTTCTTGGATTAAAGAGAGACACAGCAGCTCGTTTTTCTTTTTTGATGAGTATTCCTGCAGTCTTTGCAAGTGGTATGCTGGAATTTTATGAATCAATGAAATATATTGATTTTAATTCTTCATTAAACTTGATTATTGCAACAATTGCATCAGGAATAGTTGGTTATTTATCAATAGAATTTTTGTTAAGGTATTTGAAAAGAAAATCAACTCTTATTTTTATTATCTATCGAATTGTAATTGGCATTTTAATTTTATTATTAATCAGTCAAGGTTTAATAAAGCCATAGGTGATTTATGAATCTACATAAAATTACATTAATGATAATTTTTTCTATATTGATTTTATCATGTTCATCAAATGGACAAAAAGAAACTAAAAAGCAGAATGACACAAAAATTAACTTAGAAGAACTTCTTACATTGAAGAATAATGAGAAATTAATTGCTGTAATGAAAACAAGCATGGGAACTATCGAACTTGAGCTGTTCCCTTATGAAGCACCAAAAACTGTAAAAAATTTTGTTGGTCTTTCATTAAAAGGTTTTTATGATGGAGTAACTTTTCATCGTGTGATAAAAGATTTTATGATTCAAGGAGGTGACCCAACCGGAACCGGAAGAGGCGGAGCGAGCATTTATGGCGGTCCGTTCGAAGATGAGTTTTCTCCTTCATTAAAGCATGATTCTCCGGGTATTCTTTCTATGGCTAATGCAGGACCCAATACTAATCTTAGTCAATTTTTTATAACTGTAGTTCCAACTCCATGGTTAAACTTGAAGCATACAATTTTTGGAAAAGTAATTAATGGTATGGAAGTAGTAAAAGAAATTAATTCAGTTCCTACCGATGAAAAAGATAGACCTTTACAAAATGTAGTTATTGAGAAAATTACAATTGAAAAAAGAAAATTCTGAAACTATGCAATCAGAATTTTTTACTTCTCGATGGGGATTAGTTTTATCAACTCTTGGAATTGCTGTTGGCACCGGCAATATCTGGCGGTTTTCAAGAATTGTAGCACAAAATGGTGGCGGCTCTTTCTTAATTCCATGGGTAATATTTTTATTGATTTGGTCTGTTCCTTTAATAATTTCTGAATTTGCGTTAGGTAAATTTACAAGGAAAGCACCTATTGGAGCTTTCATAAAAACTGCTGGAAATAAATTTGCATGGATGGGAGCTTTTGTTGCATTTGTTTCTACAGCAATTATGTTTTATTACTCTGTAGTTACCGGCTGGTGTATTAAATATTTATTCTCTTCACTATCTGGGGATTTGTTTAAAACATCGAATCATTTGCAATACTGGAATGAATTTTCTTCAGGATTTTGGCCAATTTATTTTCACTTCTTTGCAATGATTATTGGTTCAACAGTAATATACAAAGGAGTAGTAAATGGAATAGAAAAAGTAAATAAAATACTTGTGTCGATGCTTGTTGTTGTTCTTTTAGTTCTTTTTGCACGTGCTATAACATTACCAAATGCAATTGAAGGAATTAAATATTTTTTCACTCCTAAACTTGAATACTTAGTTGATTACAAAGTTTGGCTAAATGCATTGACACAAAATGCATGGGATACCGGAGCTGGCTGGGGTTTAATTTTAACTTATGCAACTTATATGAAACAGAAAGAAGATATTGCATTAAATGCTTCATTGATAGGATTTGGTAATAATTCTATTTCGTTGCTTGCGGGAATTATAATTTTTTCTACAGTGTTCGCTTTGAGCTCAAATGATGCTCTTCAGCAAATATCACAATCAGGTCCAGCAAATACAGGTTTAACTTTTATAGTTTTGCCTCAGTTGTTTTTGAAAATGTCAAATTCATTAATTGTTAATACAACTTTTTCATCTATGTTCTTTCTTGCATTATCATTTGCAGCACTAACATCTTTAATCTCTATGATTGAATTAGCAGTTAAGACATTAATCGATTTTGGCATGCAAAGAAAAACCGCAACAATTATTATTTGCTTTCTCGGTTTTATTTTAGGCATACCTTCTGCACTTAATATTAATTTATTGATAAATCAAGATTGGGTTTGGGGTGTAGGATTAATTTTAAGTGGTGCTTTTATTTCTTTTGCTGTAAATAAATATGGAACTGATAAGTTTAGAAAAGAAATTATAAATGCAATGGGGAATGACATAAAAATTGGCAGATGGTATTTCTGGATTATGAAATATATTGTGCCAATATTAGCAATTTTATTGCTGTCATGGTGGTTAATATCATCAACTTCATGGGATAAAGAATGGTGGAATCCATTTCATCGTGAAAATTTGGGAACAAGTTTATTTCAATGGTTAATTGTGATTGTTATATTTTTTGTGTTTAATAAAAAAATTGCAAGTAAAATTTCAACATGAATGTGAGTGAAATTATTTTTGGACTTTTTATAGTAGGAATTATTTGGGGTGGGTTTATTTATTTAATAATAAAAGCAGTTAAGTTAGAAAAGAAAAAATCTGATAATTATGGCAAAAAAAATATTACCATCAATTAATGAATTAATAAGAGAATTAAATAAAAAGAATCTTTTGCCGGTTTATTTTATTTGTGGCGAAGACAATTACAATATTAATTATTCAGTAGAATTAATTATTAATACTGCAAAGCAATTTGTAAAATCTGATTTTGATATTGAAATAATTGATGCAGACCGAGGACAAAATTTTTCCCAAATAATTGATATGGCTCTTGCTTTTCCTTTCGGCGGAGGTAAAAAAATAATTGTGGTAAAAAATTTTGATAAACTGAGCGACAAAAAATTATTGAGCGAGTATTTAGTTTCACCTGCAGAATTTACAATTCTAATTTTAGTACAAAATTCGAAAATAACAGATTTATCAAAAGAACCTTTTGCATCACTAATTGAAAAGGGATTTTTGTTTGAAATAAAAACTGAATCAGGTGAAGAACTTGTTGATTGGCTTGAGAGAAAAGCAGAAGAATATAAAATAAAACTTACTCGTGAAAACATTTATAATATACTGGAAATAGTTGGTGAAGATAAAAGTTTACTTGAGAGTCAGCTTCAAAAAATTTCAATTTATTTATTAGATAAAGAAAAAGTTTCTTTCGAAGAGATTAAAAAATTAATTTCGTCAACAAAACAATATTCTATTTTTGATTTACAGGAAGCTATTGGAAGAGGTGATAAAGTAAAAGCAATTGAAGTTGCTTATAATTTGTTAGATAGTGGACAGGAAATTATTGTTATTATCAATATGCTTGCTAAATTTGTTTTAACAGTTTCTCAAATTCTTGAAATGATAAAAACAAATGTTAACGATAACGAAGCAGCACGGAAACTTCAGTTAAGTTGGTATTATTATGTAAATTGTAAGAAAGCAAATTATCTGTTTTCTGATTCACGATTATTAAATGCTTCTCGTGCATTATTTGAAGCTGATTTAGCTGTAAAAACCACTGCTGTAGACCCAAAAACTGTATTGATAACTCTAATTTCAAAAATGATGCAATAAAAAAAATTATTGAGTTGAAAAATTTTTCTTTAATAACTAAAATTAAACGCCTAATTTTGAAACAATCTTAATATTGGATAGGTATAATTGCCGCACAATCAAAATTTAACTGAATTAACGGATGAAGAACTAATTAAAAAGTTTCAAGAAACAAATGAACTTGAAGCTTACGAAATATTAGTTCGCCGTTACAAAGACCCTCTGATGAATTTCGTATATCGATTCGTCGGAGATAGAGATGTTTCTTCAGACATTGTTCAGGATACAATGATTAAGTTTTATCTTAATAAAGATTCATATCGCGAGTTTGCCAAGTTTTCAACCTGGATTTATACAATTGCTGGCAATCTTGCAAAAAATGAATTAAAAAGACGGCGAAGAAGAAGTATATTGTCTCTAAGCCCAACTGAAGATGAAAAACAAATACAGGTCGAAGATAAGTCGTTCGTTGCTCCTGATAGAGCTACAGATAGCAATATTAAGCATGATATTATTCAGCGTGCACTCATGAAAATTAAACCAGTTTATAGAGAAATGGTAATTCTTAGAGACATTCAAGGTCTTTCTTATGAAGAAATTGCAGAAATAACAAAAGTTTCTCTGGGAACAGTAAAATCAAGAATTAATCGTGGAAGAACTCAATTACAAAAGTTATTAAAAAATATTTATGACGAGTAAGCCTATGGGAATTAACAGCTACAATGATGATGAAATCAAATTTTCAAAATTAATAAGTGATTTAAAAGAACTCCCGAAAATTAAAACCGAAGAAAATTTTGAATACAATTTGATGATACGTATTCAAAATCGAAACTTCGGTAATTTGACGGAAGATAAACCACAGTATGGCATTATTAAATTTGTTATCCCATCAGCTATTGTTTCAATAATTATTTTATTTATATTGTTTTTGCCTGCAACTGAACAAAAAATTGATAATCCTTTAATGGTTGACCCGCCCAAAATTTCTGAGAACGACACAATAAATAGTTCGCAGGTTTTATCTTCAAATGCAGAAACATTTATTAAACCCAGGAAAAAAATAAATAGAAAAGATGCTTTACCAGAAAATCCTGTTTCAGAAGCAAATTCACCATTAAATCCAAAATTAAAATATCCTATTAACAGGAACAGGTCTGTTGCATTAGATGAATATCTCTCTGGACAAAATCCCGGGGAAAATAATTTACACAGAGGAAATATTGTTAGAAGCGGGGATGAAGAATTTGATTTTGATGGATTTTTACTGCCTCAACCAATTGATAAAAAATCACTTGAAAAATATCGCAGAATGATTGATTCCATAAAAAAGGCTGAAGCTAAAAGAGATTCATTAAGAAGAATCAGATAAGTTTAATGTAATCTCAAATTAAAATTTCATTTATTTGTTTTTTTAAGCGTTCATGCTTAATTTTGTAACCGTAAATTTTAAGGAAAACTTGCGAAATGAAAAAAGGTATTCATCCAACTTATAGAAGATGCGAAGTAACATGTGTGTGTGGCAATTCTTTTGTTACACGTTCAACTGTAAGCAGCATTAAACTTGAAATCTGCTCTCAATGTCATCCATTTTTTACCGGTAAACAAAAAATTGTTGATTCAACAGGAAGAGTAGAAAAGTTTAAGAAAAAATATGGCTTAAAAGAAGCTTAATTATTTTTAATGAAAATTTTGGGGGCTGTAAATTGACAGCCCCTTTATTATTTTAAACCTGCCTTTTTTAATAACTTATTAAAATTCATTTATGAACCAATTAGTATCGACAGAATTATCTGGAATGAACTTGTATCAAGGAGTAAGAGGTCATGCTGTTAAAATCTTAAACCGTGTTGATAGAACCGATGCTTACCTTGATAAATTACTCGAAATTGAGTTGAAAAATTCTAACCTGAGTGGAATTGACAAAGCATTATTGTTTGAAATAGTTCATGGCGTTATGAGATGGATGGGAAGACTTGACTGGATTCTTAATGGTTTTTATAAAGGTCAATTTTCTAAGTGTGTCCCAAATGTTAAAAATGCTCTGAGAGTTGCTCTTTATCAAATATTATTTTTAGATAAAGTTCCTGATTACGCTGCTGTTAACGAAGCAGTGGAATTTGTTAAAAAACTTCAAGGACAAAAATATGCAGACCTTGCTAATGCAGTGTTAAGAAATATAATTCGAAGTAAAGAATCAATTCGTTATCCTAATCCTGATGAAGATTTGGTTGCTTATTTGAGTGCATATTATTCTCATCCAACATGGATGGTTAAACGCTGGTTAAAACGCTTCGGAAGAGAAGAAACTGAAAAACTATTGATTGCCAACAATAGTAAACCGGTGATGGCACTTAGAGTGAATAATATTGTAACTAACAAAGAGGAATTAAAATCTCTACTCGATTCTGTAGAATTAAAATACACTGAAAGCAAAATTCTGCCGGAATTTATTCGCCTTAATAATTTAACAAATATTACTGACTGGGAATATTTTCAAAAGGGATATTTTTCTGTTCAGGATGAGAGCACAGGTTTGCCTGTTAAATTACTTGATGTAAAACCAGGTATGAGAGTGCTTGATTTATGTTCTGCTCCTGGCGGAAAAACAGCATTTATTGCAGATTTGATGAACAATCGGGGAGAAATAATTGCTCTGGATAGATTTGACAGCCGATTAAAAATTCTTGAAAAGAATTTATCTCGTCTCAAAGTAACTAATGTTAAAACTATTCCTATTGATGCCTTAGAATACAATGATGAAATTGGTTTTGACCGAGTTTTAATTGATGCTCCATGTTCTGGTTTGGGTACCTTAACAAAAAAGCCAGACTTAAAATGGAAAAAAGACTTGGGAGATATCAGAAAAATTGTTAATATTCAATACGATTTGTTGAAAAAAGGTGCTTCAATGCTGAAAGTTGGCGGAGCTTTAGTCTATAGCACATGCACAATAGAACCAGAAGAAAATATTGAAATTATAAAAAGATTTATATCTGAGAATACGAATTTTAAGCTCGTTGATGCATCTGAAATGTTCTCAAAAGAACTTGTTGATGAAAATGGATGCATTCAAACTTATCCCCATATTCATGGTGTTGATGGTTCGTTTGCGGCGAAATTAATTCGATTAATTTAATATAGAGAAATATAATGGCTTCTGAAGCCTTAATTAAATTTGCAGAAGAACTTAAGTCTATTCGCGAAGCAAAAGGAATTTCGCTACAACAAATTTCAAATCACACAAAAATTGATATTAAATTCCTTCAAAAAATTGAAGAAGGAGATTTTAATTTTTTACCAGAAATTTATGTAAAGGCATTCATTAAAGAATATGCACAAACATTAGAACTTGACCCGAATGATGTTATAAAAAAATTTGTTGAAGCAAAAAATAAAATTGTAGATTCACGTGTAATACAACAAGAAGAATCAAAAACTATAGCAGCAAAAAGAACAGAAGAAAAAACTCTTGAACCCGAATCAATTGAGAAAAAATATAAAAAAGAATTTGATGCAGAAGAATATTTTTCACCCGAACTTGAATATTTTGAAAATAATCAGAAAACAATTTCAAAGAGAAAATATTTTGTATATGCAGGAATTGTAGTAATATTTTTAATCGCTATCTATTTTCTTTTTATTAAAGGAGATTCTAATATAATTGAAGAAAAACCATACGAAGATGTTTTGACTGATAGATATGAAATTGATTCATCAATTACGGAACAAAAACCATTGCAAAAATCTGATAGTCTTAATTTATCTATAACTCCAATAAAACTTGTTTGGCTGAAAGTTTTATGTGACAATAAAGAAGTTTATAGACAAATGGCACCGGCTGAAAAGGTTCTTAATTTTAAAGCACAAAAAGAATTTTATGTTGTTGTTGGAAATGCCGGTCATGTTAAAATGAGTTTGAATAACAAACCAATCGCACAAATTGGTAATTTAGGTGAAATCAGGAATTATTACATTTCTGTTGATACAATAAGGTCATATTTAATTCCGATTCCAAAAAAAGATGAAAAAGAACCCGCAACAAAGAATTGAAGAATTAAGAAAATTAATTAAAGAGCACGACTATAATTACTATATTCTTGCTCAGCCTACAATTAGTGATTACGAGTATGACCAGCTCGTAAATGAATTAATACAGCTCGAAAAGGAAAATCCGCATCTCATTACACCTGATTCACCAACTCAGCGTGTTGGTTCAGATTTGACAAATGTATTTAATCCTGTTACTCATCGCATCCCGATGCTCAGTCTCTCCAATACTTACAGCGAAGAAGAAATGTATGACTTCGACAGAAGAGTGAAAGAGGGACTTCCCAAAAATGAAAAAGTTGAGTATGTGTGTGAACTTAAAATTGATGGGGTATCAGTAAGTTTAAGATACAAAAATGGTTTGCTTGTTACAGCTGCTACAAGAGGCGATGGAACAACCGGTGAAGAAATTACAAATAATGTCAAAACAATTAGGTCAGTTCCGCTTTCTATAAGAAAACCTGAATCGAAAAAATTGAATCTTGATGATATAGAAGTTCGTGGCGAAATTTATATGGAGATTGAAGCTTTTAAGAAAATAAATGAAGAACGTGAATTAAATGGAGAAAAAACTTTTGCAAATCCTCGTAATTTAACTGCTGGGACAATTAAACTTTTAGACCCTCAGCTTGTAGCTAAGAGACCTCTGAAAATTTTTGTTTATTATTTGTATTCCGAAACTGATGAATTAACAACTCACTACGAAAATTTAAAATTGCTAAGAGAAATGGGATTCCCTGTTAATCAGAATTATAAACTATGCAAAGATATTAATGAAGTAATGAAGTTTTGTGATGAATGGGAGGATAAAAGAGATACACTTCCTTATGAAATTGATGGTGTCGTAGTTAAGGTAAATTCATTAAAGCAGCAGAGAATTTTAGGAAATATTGCTAAATCACCACGATGGGCAGTTGCATATAAGTTCAAAGCAAAACAAGCAAAAACAAGATTAAATAGAATTGTATGGCAGGTTGGAAGAACAGGAACATTAACTCCAGTTGCAGAACTTGAACCAGTTTTTCTTGCTGGCTCTACAATAAGTCGTGCCACTCTTCATAACATTGATGAAATTAAAAGAAAAGATATAAGAGAGGGAGATGTTGTAATTATTGAAAAAGGTGGCGATGTTATTCCAAAAGTTGTTGCAGTAGATTTATCTCAAAGACCTAAAAATTCTCAAGAAGTCAAACTTCCATCGAAGTGCCCTGTATGTAACTCAAATTTATTCCGTCCAGAAAATGAAGTTGCTATTTACTGTGAAAATAATTTATGTCCAGCTCAAATTAAAGGAAGGATTGAACACTTTGCTTCTCGTGGGGCAATGGATATAACAGGATTAGGAGAAGCTTTGATTAATTTATTTGTCGATTTGGGCTATCTTAAAGATTATTCTGATATTTATCATCTTAAAGAACATAGAGAAGAATTAATTCAAATTGAACGACTTGGAGAAAAAAGTGTTGATAATCTTTTATCATCAATAGAAAAAAGTAAAGAAAAACCCTTTGATAAAGTTCTGTTTGCACTTGGAATTAGATATGTAGGTGCTGGAGTTGCAAAAAAAATAGCAGACCACTTTAAGTCAATTGATGCATTAATGAATGCATCAGAAGAGGAAATTGAATCTATTCATGAAATTGGTCCGAGTATAAGCAAAAGTATTAAAAGATTTTTTAGCGATAATAATAACATCAAATTAATAGAAAGACTGAAGAAAGCTGGACTTAAATTTAAGAGTGAAGAAATAAAAATTACTTCAGATAAACTAAAAGGGAAATCATTTGTATTGACTGGTACACTTTCTTCAATGTCGCGTGAAGAAGCAAAAGAAAAAATTATATCGCTTGGTGGTCATGTGCTTTCTGCAGTGAGTAAAAATACTGATTTTGTTGTTGTGGGAGAAAATCCAGGTTCAAAGTTTGATAAAGCACAAAAACTTGGAATCCCAATACTTTCGGAAGAAGAGTTCTTAAAAATGATTGAGTAGTGTATGTTTGAAAGGCTTAAAACAAAATTGGCTCATTATTTATTGTCAAAAAAATATTTGAGAAATGGAAATCAGCAGATAGTTTTTAATAAAATTGTTACAGACTCTAATAATTTTTTTGTGATATTACCGCAAGAAGAAATTGACTTAAATAATTCACTCGATTTGATAAAGTATTTAATAATTCATAAAAAAAATGTTACCATTTTTTTGCAGGAACATAAGTATAATTTCTTTCCTGCGAAAGATAAGGTTGCTTTCATAACTTATAATTTAGAGGATATATCAAGATTAAATTTACCATCAAAAAGTTTATGCAGTAAATTAAGAGAAAAAAATTATGATGTAGTTATTGATTTGAACCGAAAAGAAAATACATTTTTTAGTGCTGTTGCAAATGTGGTGAATTCGAAAGTCAGAATTGGTTTCAAAAAAGAAAATTCTGAAACTTATTACAATTTATTATACAGAAACTATAATAACGAGTCAGAACTAGCGTTTAGAAACTTTCTCAATTTCATAAGAATGTTTTGAGTAAATATTCTTTTTAATAATAAAATGAATTTGTAGATTGCAATTGTAAAATTTAATGGTGGCAAATATTATGAGTGATAATATTAATTATGAATTGAAGAAAATTGGGAATACAGCAATATTCAAGTTAAATGAAAAGAGGTTTGATGCCTCAATTGCAGGATTTGTTAAAGGTGAATTTACAATCTTATTGCATACTGGAGATATAAATAAATTAATTATTGATTTATCAGAAGTTGAATACTGCGATAGTTCCGGATTGAGCGCAATTTTACTTGCATATCGAATTCTCCAAACAAACGAAGGTATGATTCGTTTGGCTAATCCTTCAAAAAATGTTAGAACTCTTATAGAAATTTCTCAGCTCGATAGAGTCTTAAAAATCTGTAATTCTGTTGACGAAGCTTTGAAAGATTTAGAAGAAGTATCGAATTAAATTTGGCAATTCTTTTTTCTAATTTTTACAATGTACTTTTTATTATGAAAATGTAATTTTAGATTAATATTGTTATGAAAGATGCAAAGAAATTTCTAAGAGAAATAAAACTTGTTGTATTTGACCTTGATGGCACTTTATTAAATGATAAAAATAAAATTAGTGCAACTACAATAGAACTTGTAAAAAAATTAAAAGAAAAAGGAGTAAAATTTTCTATTGCCTCCGGAAGATTAATTTCCTTCTTTATAGAACATATTAAACTGCTTGATATTGACATTCCGGTAATTTCGCTGGATGGGACATATGTTGCAAACCCAATTACAAATAAAATTTTGTTTGAATCATTAATGAAGGTAAATCATGTCAAGCGTGCATTAAATTTGGCAGAAAAATATTCTTTAAATGTGGCATTATGCTGTCATGATGCAATTTATTATACTGAAAATAATTCTATTGTAAAATCTTTAATTGATAAGTATGGAGCAGATTTTAGATTAATAAAATCGTATCAGGATTGTATAAATAAAGTTCTTGAAATTATAATGGTCAGCGAGTTCTCAAATAAAATTAGAAAAGTACATTCCAAAATGATTTTTCCTTATACCTTTGGTGTTCAAACATTATATTATAAGTCGAGTAATCACGGTGGCATTTATTATTTAGAATTACGAAAAATGGGTTCGGATAAAGGGAAGGGTCTTAAAAAGCTTTGTAATTACTTGCACATTAATTTAGAAGAAACAGCTGTTATTGGTGATTGGTACAATGATGTGCCTCTGTTTCATACAAAAGCTTACAAAGTAGCGATGGCAAATGCTGTTCCAGAAATAAAAAAAATAGCCAATTTAATTACGAGTAAAGATAATAATGAAGAAGGAATTAATGAATTTTTATACTTGTTATTGGAAGCAAAATCATAAATGAAAAAAAATATAAAACATAACTTAAAGGAAAGTACACAAGTAAAAGTTCTGATTGTTATTGTTACTATAATTTTGATTGTATTGATGTTTCCACAGGGAGAATCAATTGAATCAGAAGTTAATGTTGGTTCTATCTGGATAAAAGATGATTTAATTGCATCTACCACTTTTGAAGTATTAAAAGATCCCGAAGTATATGAAAAGGAAAAACAGGAAGCTGTAGCAAAAATTCTTCCTATTTTTTTGAGAGATAATAATGTATCTGTGATTTCTATTGATTCAATTAAGAGATTTAACAAACTGATTTTGGATTTAACAAAGCGTGTAGCAATTAAAGAAGATAAATCTAAAGAAGAAATATTTTTAAGTGATAACTCATGGAATACATTTCAAAAGCTAAGGAAATCACCCTTAAGTTTTAGTGGATTAAAATTAAAATCGCTGAATCAAATTTTACAGAATGCATCAATTTTACTTGAAAGAATTTACCAGAGAGGATTGCTTAATTATTATTATAAAGAAATCAGCAGAGATAGCATTACTGTTCGAGAAGGGCGATTCGAGCGAAATATTCCCAAAACTTATTTTTTCGATAGAAATTCGGTTAATGATTTTATTAATACATTTCTGGAAACAAATATTGGACTTAATAAAGAAGTTAATGAAGCTGTTTTTGAATACGTAACTTATTTTCTTAAACCAAATATTATTTACAGCTACGATTTAACACAGGCTGCAATTGAAAATGCAAAAGAAAAAATTCCACGCAACATTGGAATTGTAAATGAAAATGAAAGAATTGTAGCAAAACATGATAGAATAACTCCAGAAATTAAACTCAAAATTGATTCATATCGAATTGCTAAGGGCGAAGAAATAAGTTTGATTGGTAAAATTGCTCAGCATTTGGGTAAGTTTATTCATATTCTTATTGTAACTCTTCCATTTATACTTTATATCTATCTTTTTAGAAGAAAAATTTATCAGGATAATGTAAAAATTCTGCTCATAGCAATTATATTTTTATTTATTAGTTTTATCACATTTCTTATATATCAAATTAATGCTTCAATTCAATTAGAGCTGCTTGTTTTAGTGCCTGTTGTATCTATGTTGTTGACAATTATATTTGATTCAAGAGTTGGATTTTATGGCACAGTAACAGCTTCATTAATAGTTGCAGGATTAAGAGGCAACGATTATGTTTTTGCTGTGATGAATATTGTTGCTGGTGCTCTTGCTGCTTACACAGTTCGTGATATAAAAAACAGAACACAAATTTTTCGTTCATTCTTTTTTATTCTCACTGGTTATATTGTTAGCATTATAGCATTTGGTCTGGAAAGATTTGATTCTTTCAACAAGATGATTTCTACATTTGCATTCGCAGCCTCAAATGCCCTAATCAGTCCCGTTTTTACTTATGGATTAATAATTTTCATTGAAAGAATTTTTAAAATAACTACAGATTTAACTCTTCTTGAACTTACTGATTTTAATCATCCTTTATTAAAAGAACTTGCAAGAACCGCACCCGGAACTTTTAATCATTCAATGTTAATGGGAACAATGGTTGAATCTGCAGCAGAAGCTATTGGTGCTAATCCTATTCTTGCTCGCGTTGGAGCTTATTATCACGATATTGGGAAGACATTAAATCCGGGCAGTTTTATCGAGAACCAGATTAGTGAAGAAAATATACACGAAAAAATTAAACCAGAAGAAAGTGTTGAGCTTATTCGCAATCATGTTAAGAAGGGGATTGAAATTGCTAAACAATATCATCTTCCGAAAGAAATCATTGATTTTATACCAATGCATCATGGAACAATGGTAATTACATTTTTCTACGAGAAAGCAAAAGAAATGTATGGAGAAGAAAATGTAGATATTGATGATTATCGATATCCTGGTCCAAAACCAAATACAAAAGAAACTGCGCTTGTTATGCTTGCTGATGCTTGTGAATCTACAGTTCGTTCGCTAACAAATGCTGAACCTCAAAAAATAGAAAATGTGATTAATAACTTAATTAATGCAAGGATTGATGACGGTCAGCTTGATGATGCACCAATTACTTTCAAAGATATTACAAAAGTTAAAGAGGCTTTCCAGAATATTTTGATTGGTCAGCGACATAAAAGAATCAGATACCCGAATCAAGATGAACTTGAAGAGAAAAAAGAAGATGAAAATTGAATGATGGAAAAATTTCTAAAGGAATATCTTACAATTCTTCGCTTCGAAAAAAATCTTTCTGAAAATACAATTCAATCTTATGAAATTGATTTGAAGAAATTTTTTGCTTTCCTCAAAAAGAAAAATGTTAACGACCTCAATGATGTTACTTCAGAAATTATTTCCAGTTATTTTGATGAACAGCGTAAGATAGGAATTGATACTGCAACTGTAGCAAGATACATGTCTTCCATAAAAGGATTCTGGAAATATCTTGAAGATTCAAATTATATTGAGAAAAATCCTACAGAAAAATTATATTCAGTAAAAAAATCAAGGAAACTGCCGTCAGTATTGTCATTCGAAGAAATTGAAAAGATTCTTCAATCTGTAAATACTGATACTTATCTTGGAATTAGAGACAGAGCAATATTGGAACTCTTTTATTCATCTGGTTTAAGAGTAACAGAATTAATTAACCTAAAAATTTCTGATTTATTTTTTGAAGATGAGGTAATTCGTGTATTTGGAAAGGGTTCTAAAGAAAGAATTATCCCGATTGGGCAAAGTGCAATTTATTGGATAAATGAATATTTAAAATCATCGAGACCTCTGCTCGAGAAGAAAATGAAAAGTCAAAATTATGTTTTTTTGAATAAGAGGGGAACAAAACTTTCGCGAATGTGGATTTGGAAAATTTTTAACTTTTATGCAAATCAAGCTGGAATTAAAAAAGAAATTCATCCTCATACATTCCGTCATTCTTTTGCAACTCATTTAATTGAACGAGGAGCAGATTTAAGAGCGGTTCAGGAAATGCTGGGACATGCAGATATTTCAACTACTCAAATTTATACTCACATTGATAGAGAATATATTAAACAGGTTCACCGTGACCATCATCCACGTGGTTGATAAATTGAATATAAACATTAGAAATATTCTGATTTTATTTCTATCACTGATTTTATTAAGCTGCAACGAAACAAAATTAAATGATGAACAAATTTATTCTTATTCAATATGTCTTGCAGAATTCTCATCTCTTAGCGATGCATATAATTATAAAGATAGGCTGAACAAAAATTTATTAGATAGCATCACAATAAAAAGTTTATCTTCAAAGAGATATCTGATTCTTTATGGCAATTATAATAATTCATTTACTGCCGGAATTAAAGCTTATGAACTTTTTAATGATTATTCTATCAAAGGTTATAAAATATTTCATAAAGATAATTTTGTTAACGACCAATTTGCTAATGTTTTATTTGTAGCAAATTATTCCGGCAGACCATCACTCTATAATTTTAATTTAATTACGAAACAAACAAAACCAGTATGGAGCCGATGGGGACGAAAAGTTCTAACCTTAAATCATTTTCAAAATAGAAACAAAGTTTTTGTTACAACTGCTTTTAGCTATGGAAAGCAAGGAGCTTTTCCTGTAATAAAGGATATACGATTGTATTTGTATGACATTCAAGAAAATAAAATTGATGAGATTTATTCTTTTGGTGATGGCATTCAATTATATACATATTGGGAAACCGAAGATACTTTCAAAGTCAATTTAACATTTTCGGATTCGATTAAGCCAGAAATTATTATTCAAAATATTTATTCGTTTGATACTGATGGACAACTTACCCAAGTACGAAAAAGAAATTTTCAAATATTAAAAGATGGTTTTCCAAAACCTCCAGTATTAAAACCAGCTGTAATTTCTCCGAGAGGAAGATTTCAAATAAGAAATATTAAAGAAAATGGTAAAAGTTATCTTTATTTTCGAGATGTGACTAAAAATTCTGAAATCCTTGTTTATGAGTTCGAAGGAATTTTAAAAAATATAATCTGGACTAAAGACGAACGATTTTGTTTCCTGATTATAAAATTAAATGAAGTAAATAGAAGTGAATTACTAATTATTGATGCAAATGAGATGCGTATTAGAAAAAATTATTATGGTCCTGAGAATATGAATTTATTAGTTCATGGAAACTTCCTATTTTTTGATGAACAAAATAATGGAATAAGACAAATAGCTGTATATAATTTAAATAAAGATTCTATTTATCATAGAATCCAATTTTATGATGGATGCGGAATAAATAATTTGTAATGCATTTATGAAAACATATTTAAGAATTATAAGTTACATCAAACCATTCTGGAAGTATTTAATAGCTTCGATTGTGTTTACAATTTTATCAGCATTGCTCGATGGTGCATCAATTTATTTGTCAATCCCATTGCTTGATACTCTGTTTCAGCAAAAAGGTGTTAGTTCTGGAAATTCTGTTCAGAACATTAATGTAATGCAAGAGAAAGCAGGCAACTGGATTTCTCAATTTATTAACGAAATAACATCAGGTTTCAGAGAATTTATCTTCAGCGGCTCTACTGCTGAAATATTATTCAAAATTTGTCTTTTAATTGTAATTGCATTTTTAGGCAAGAATCTTTTTGGGTATCTGCAGGCATATTTTCTTGCACATGTTGAACAGGGTATGATTCGCAATTTAAGAAATGAAACATATCAACATCTGCATAAACTTCCAATGAGTTTCTTTAAGAACGAAAGAACAGGAAATTTAATTTCAAGAATAATGAATGATGTAAATGCTGTTAACTCGAGCGTTTCAGCAGTCTTTCTGAATTTAATCAGAGAACCACTTAAAATAATTGTGTTTCTTGGTATTGCAGTTGCAATTAGCTGGAAACTAACTTTGTTCTCTCTTGTTGTTCTTCCATTTTCTTTAATTATTATTAGTTATATCGGATTAATTTTGAGAAAGCAGAGCGGTTTACTGCAGGCAAAGATGGCAGATTTAACAAATCGACTTCATGAAACTATTACAGGTGTTAAAATTGTGAAAGCTTTTGGAATGGAAGAATATGAAAACAAAAAATTTTTTAACGAGACACAAAACTTCTTTAAGCTTTCTCTTAAAATTACACGCATAAGAAATATTGCAAGTCCAACTACAGAATTTTTAAGTGTTATTGTAGGTGTTGTAATTATTTACTTTGGTGCACAGCTTGTATTAGTAGAAAAGTCAATTACAGCAAGTCAATTTATTGGATTTTTATTTGCAATATTTCAATTAATGCCGCCAATAAAAGAACTCAGCAGTGTTAATAATCGCATTCAGGAATCAAGTGCTGCTGCAGATAGAATTTTTGAGATACTTGATACTGAACCAAATATAAAAAATGTGCCCAATCCAATTTCAGTTAATGATTTTAATGACTCAATCGAGTTTGAACATGTTTACTTCAAATATGATGATTCGGAAGATTATGTATTAGAGGATATAACTTTTAAGGCGGAAAAAGGAAAAGTGATTGCACTTGTTGGCAGCAGCGGTTCTGGCAAAACTACTCTTGTTGATTTAATCCCAAGATTTTATGACCCAACAGAAGGAAGAATTTTACTTGATGGAATTGATATCAAAAATATTCGCATTGAAGATTTAAGAAAGTTAATGGGAATTGTTACTCAAGAAACAGTTTTGTTTAATGAATCAGTTAGAAATAATATTGCTTATGGATTAGCCAATTGTTCAGAAGAAAAAATAATTGAAGCTGCAAAGGCAGCTAATGCACATAATTTTATTATGGAACTTCCGCAGAAATATGATACAATAATTGGAGAAAAAGGAACAAAACTTTCTGGTGGTCAGCGCCAAAGAATTGCAATTGCGCGTGCTATCCTTAAAAATCCTCCAATCATGATTCTCGATGAAGCAACTTCTGCTCTTGATAATGAATCCGAAGTTCTTGTTCAGGAAGCAATTGAAAGACTTATGCAGGATAGAACTGTTTTTGTTATAGCTCATAGACTTAGTACTATCAGAAATGCAGATAGAATTCTTGTAATTGAAAGAGGGAAAATTGTTCAGGATGGGAAGCATCAAGATTTAATTTATGAAGATGATGGTATTTATAAGAAATTATACGAGCTTCAATTCAGAGATATTAATTAATTTTATAAATAATACAGAATTTAAAAGTGAAATTATCATCAATAATTATTGCAAGGGACGAAGAAAAAAACATTAAAAGATGTATTGAAAGTCAACAAAATGTTATAGATGAAATTGTCATTTTAATTGATTCGCGTACCAAAGATAAAACATTACAAATTGCATCAGAATATCCAACTGTTAAATGTGAAATTGTTGAATGGAAAGGTTTTGGACATACAAAAAATTATGCTCTTACAAAAACAAAAAACGACTGGGTTTTGTGGATTGATGCTGATGAAGAGATAACAAAAGAACTTGCTGATGAATTACTAGAATTTAAGAATTCCAATCCTGCATATAATTCATATTTTATTTCACGACGTGCTTATTTTTTAGGGAAATGGATTAAACATTGTGGCTGGTATCCTGATTATGTTCTGAGATTATTCAACAAAAATTTTGCACATTTTAATAACAAAGCTGTTCATGAAAATTTAATTGTTAATGGTAAATCAGGTTATTTCAAATACCCATTGAATCATTATACAGACCCATCAATTGAACATTATTTGAATAAATTGAATATCTACACATCACTGGCAGCAGAGGAAATTATATTGAATAATAAGAAAGTAACTTTGATTGATATTTTGATAAGACCTGTTATTCTTTTTTTCAAAATGTATATTTTAAAACTTGGTTTTTTAGATGGATTACATGGCTTAATATTATCTATGTTTTCTTCTTTTTATGTATTTACAAAATATTGTAAAGCATGGGAAATTAAAATAAATAAATGGTAAAGAAATGATACTTGGAATAATTCCAAATGTTACTAAATCAGAAATATTGAAAGTTGTAGATACAATAGTTGAGGAACTTCAAGAAAACAATCTTAATTTTTTAATTTGTGATTCATTACTAAAAAAGAAAAATGAATTCAGCAAGAGATTAAATGAATGCAAATATGTTCCATTATATGAATTAATCAATGTATCTGATATGGTTATTTCGATTGGCGGTGATGGAACAATGTTAAATACAGCTTATGAAATTAGAAATTCAGGCAAGCCAATTATTGGTGTTAACCTCGGCAAACTAGGATTTCTTGCAGAATTTGATGTAAAAAGTTTTAAAGAATTTATTCCAGAATTAATTTCAAATAATTATACTGTTGAAGATAGAATTACATTAAAAGGTTCAATCGATAAAAAAGAAGAACTTTTTGCAGTGAATGATATTGTAATTGATAAAGGTTCGTGGCCCAAGATGATTGAATTATCAATTGAGATTGATGACGAATATGTATCCACTTTTTCTGCAGATGGAATTATAATTGCAACACCAACAGGTTCTACAGGGTATTCACTTTCAACAGGAGGACCTATAATAACTCCTGGCTCTAATGTGATAACATTAAGCCCCATCGCTCCTCATACATTGACAATGAGACCTCTTGTTATTTCAAGTGAACAAAAAATTACTATTAGAGCACAGTCATTATATGGAAAAGTTCACATAAGCTGTGACGGGCAGCGCTCAGATGTTTATGAATCTCCTACTAAAGTTATAATAGAAAAGAGCAAAACAAACATTCAGCTTATTCATTCAAAAAGGAAAAATTATTTTGAAATATTAAGAAATAAATTATTCTGGGGGTTAGATGTTCGCAAATTCAATAGCAAATAGTTTTTTTAGATTATTCATAATAATATCACTTTTTAGTTTAGAGATAATTTATGCTCAAGAAAAATGTAATTTGTTAATTGACGAAAAAACCGGCAATCCGATGTTGATTGGTCTGGTTGATAAGAAAATATTTACAGATACAATTGAATATAAACCATTTTCAAAATGGTTCAATAATGAATATAAAAGTTATAAGATTGACAGTGTAATTGTTGATTCATTAAGAAATATAAATATTCAAGATGTTAATATAGATGTTGTTATGGGGACATGGTGTAGCGACAGCAGAAGAGAAGTTCCAAGATTAATCAAAATATTAGATGAAATAAAATTTACAGAAAAAAACTTAAGACTCATTTGCGTAGACAGGAATAAAAGTGCAGGGCAGATTGACATAGCGGATTATAATATAAAACTTATTCCTACAATTGTAATAAAAAAGAAAGAAAAAGAAATTGGAAGAATAGTAGAAACACCTGTTGCTTCTCTTGAAAAAGATTTATTAAATATTTTAACCCAAAACAAAAAGCAACAGTAAGAGTGTCTTAAAAATAACTATTCAATATTTCTAGCTTTTTAATGTATTAATGAACAATTCTTTAATTCTCACTTGTCTCTAATTGTGGAATTTCAACAGTAGTTATGTTTTTATAGTTTTTAGGTTTCTTTGTATTACCATTTTTCTTATTAGAAATTTCAATAGGAATTTGTGATTCCTCTTTTAATTCTGTTTTTTCGTGCTTAGCTTCACGGTAAATGAATATTTCATTTTTATAATTTCTCATCACAATTTTATCTTCATCTCTATGTAAAATATACTGAGGTAATACAGGAATCTTACCGCCGCCACCAGGTGCATCAATCACAAAATGTGGAATTGCTAATCCACTTATATTTCCACGAAGTTTATACATTATTTCTAAGCCTTTATCAAGTGTAGTACGGAAATGATTAGCACCTCTTGTTTCATCTGCCATAAATAAATAGTATGGTCTCACTCGTATCTTTAGAAGTTTTAAAAATAATTCTTTGAGAACTTCTGCATCATCATTTACACCTTTCATTAATACTGCCTGATTATTTACTGGAATTCCTGCATCAACAAGCATTTCGCATGCTTTTGTGCTTTCTGGTGTAATTTCCCATGGATGATTGAAATGTGTATTAACATAAATCGGATGATATTTTTTTAACATCTCTACAAGTTTTGGAGTTATTCGATGAGGCAGAACACATGGCATGCGTGTACCAATTCTAATAATTTCTATATGAGGAATTTGTCTCAGTCGTTTTAATATTTTTTCGAGCATTGTGTCTGTTAGCATCAATGGGTCGCCGCCGGACATAATAACATCTCTTATCTCAGTATGTTCTTCAAGGTATTTGAATGCCGATTCGAGTTGTTTCATCGATATTTTTTCAGAGTTGCCTACTTTTCTTTTTCTTGTGCAGAATCGGCAATACATACCGCATTGACTTGTTGTTAAGAACAATGCTCTATCAGGATATCGATGAGTAATATTGGGCACAGGGCTCATTGCATCTTCTTGCAGCGGGTCTTCGTAACCAGAGATATCTTCCAGTTCTTTTACATCTGGAACGCATTGTAGCCATATTGGATCTCCCGGATATCTAATTAAGCTTAGATAATATGGATTAATTCTTGCCTGGAAGAATCCATCAAGTTCTTCGGCTACTTTTCTGTCTAAGTTGAACTTTTTGACGAGCTGATCGACCGAGTGAATACTGTCCCTTATCATTTGCTGCCAGAGTTCCATAATGATTGCCCTTTAATTTATTTTAAGTATTTTCCAAATATTATGAGATTATCATTTATTGTATAAAAATCTTTTATTTCTGCCAGTACTGAATAATTATTTCTCAAATAAAAATTCCTCGTTGCGTTATAACTATCTTTTGATGAAGTCTCTGCTAAAATCCATCTTCCTTTTCTTTCTTTCACAAATTCTTCTGCATGAATCAACAATTGTTTTCCTATTCCTTTATTTTGCTTTTTAGGATTTACAACAATCCAGTATAAATCATATACTCCATCTGTAAGTGCTCTTTTGCCAATACAGTAATATCCATCAACTTCATTTTCATTTTCGAATACATAGATGATATAGTATTCGTGTTCAGGTTTTGAAAGAGCTTCATCAATTAATTCCACTGCAACTTTTTTTTCTTCTTCATTAAAATTTTCTGTGCAATTAATTATTTCAATCAACTTATCTCTATCTTTATATTGCAGCTTGCGTATCATAATTTTGTCTTTGTAGTGCTAACTCTGTAATTTTATATAAAACTTCTTCATAACTAATTTTAGCTGCAGCGGCCGACCTAATAAATCCAGCATCAGGCGAAATATCAGGATTTGGATTTACTTCAATTACGTAAGGAACATTTTCTTTACTTAATCTTATATCGACTCTGGCATAATCTCTGCATTCCAAAGCATCAAATGCTTTCAATGCAATTTTTTCGATTCTCAATTTTAATTTTTCTTCGAGTTCTGCCGGGCATTTGGGGACTGTATTTTTATAATAAGTACTTTCAGGCGACCATTTTGCTTCGTATGTAATTATCTTTGGTAAATTTTCTGGAAGTCCGTCAAAACAAATTTCTGAGATTGGGAGTACTTGATTACCAAGTATTGCTACATTCAGTTCTCGACCTTCAATGTATTCTTCTATTAATACTTCTTGATTATAATTTTCAAAAAGATATTCAAGTTGACCTTTTAGTTCTTTGGAATTATTTATAACTGAGTATTCAGATATTCCAATACTTGCATCTTCGCGTATAAGTTTTGTAATAACTGGAAATCTTAATTTTAATTCTGATGATTTGGGGAAATGATTAACTTCAGCAATAAAATATCGAGGTGTTTTGATTCCATGTGATTTTAGTATTTGCTTTGTTCGAACTTTGTTCAAACAGTTTCCAAGAGTTATCGAATTATTTCCTGTAAATGGAATGCCAAGCAAGTCATATAAACCTGCTACATAACTTTCGAGATTCGAGTTGCCCTCAACAGATTCTACAAAATTAATAATCACATCAGGGGAGTAGTATAAAATTTTTTTGATGAAGGATCTTATATCACTGTTTACTGCAAGAGTGTTAACTTCCAGAAACTTTTTACTGAGTATTTTCTTAATGTTAGAAATCTGATTTAAGAAATCTCTTTCAGATAAATCAATATTGTCATCTTTGCTGTTGGTTTTTTTGCCTAAATAATTTTTGTAGTAACGAACTGGTTCATTATAACAAATCAATATTTTCCTTTCAAAGTTCATACTAAATTGTATCTTTTAACTGCTGTGAATAAAACTTTGTTAATCATTTCTTCGTAAGAAAGTCCAGCTGCACGTGCAGCTTTTGGAAAACAAGAATTATCATCCGGGTCAGGAAGAATCCCCGGCAATGGATTTATTTCAAGTATGTTTGGTTCACCATCTTTGTCAAGCCTGATATCAATTCTACTCCAGTCTCTGCATCTTAAAACTTTATACGATTTTAGTGCAACATCTTTTATTTTCTCTTCAAGATTTTTATCAATTTCAGCAGGACAGGTAAATATTTTTAATGGATTATCACGAGTATCCACAATCCATTTTGCTTCGTATGAATAAATTGGCATCAAACCTTCAGGTAATTCATCAAAATTAATTTCAACAATTGGAAGAACTTCTATATCTGAATTGTTTCCAATTATTGCGACTGTAAATTCTCTTCCCGGCAAATACTCTTCAATTAAAAATGGCTGTTTATAAATTTCAAAATTATATTCTAATCTTTCTTTTAGTTCTTGAATATTATTAACAAAAGAAGAATTGAAAATACCTTTGCTTGAGCCTTCTCCAACTGGTTTTATAATAACAGGAAAATCGAGATTGAAGTTTCTTAAATCACTTAATGTTTCTGCATATAAAAATTTTGCAGTAGGAATTTTATGGTATGAAAGAATTTCTTTTGTTCGAGCTTTGTCTAAGCAAGTTGTGAGTGTTAATGGGTCAGAGCCTGTATAAGGAATTTGAAGCATATCCAACATAGCTGGTATTTGTGCTTCTCTGCTTATTCCATTAGCACCTTCAGCAATATTAAAAACTATATCAGGTTTATGTTTTCTGAATTTTTCATAAGCATCTTCATTTGCTTCAATCATAATAACATCATTAAACAGTTCAAGCGCATCTTTAACTGCATTAATTGTTTCAAGTGTATCCCACTCAGCATATTTATCAAATAAAATTTCATTTGTGTTCTTTTGAAGAGAGAGAAATTTGCCTTCGAAAGAATTTTCTTCTTCCGGTTTTAAATTATATGTAAGTGCTACTCTAAGTTTCCTATTTAGTAAAAAAGAACTGATACAAAATCCTTCTAATTGTTTGTTACCAATATACTCATTTAAAATTTTTTTTCAAGAAGTTTGTTACAAAAAAATTTTTTTGTGATAAAAAATTTTTTACGAAGTGTTATGCAATTTGAGAAAGAAAAAGATTGTGTTGATAATTTTCTTTTAAAACTTTTTTGATTATAAAATTTTTTTCAGAAGATAAATGCGGGTCGTTATTAATTATAGTGAATGCTGTTTCTTTTGCATCATAAAGTATTTCTGAATCTTCAACGATATCAGAATATTTTAATTCTGGTAATCCACTTTGTTTTGTTCCGAAAATATCTCCAGGTCCTCTAAGCTTTAAATCAATTTCCGATAACTCAAATCCATTATTTAATTTCACCATTGAATTTAATCTTATAATGGTTTTATTCTTTTCTATTTGAGCAGGGGATAAATAATCGAAGTTAAATTCGAATTGATTGGTGTGAACAGCAAATTCATCTTTTGTTATTAAAATGCAGTAAGCTTGTTTATCACTTCTTCCAACTCTTCCGCGAAGTTGATGTAATTGTGATAAACCAAATCGAAAAGCATCATTAATCACGATAATGTTGGCATCAGGTATATCAATACCAACTTCTATTACTGTTGTTGATACAAGCACATCATATTTTTTAGCAGCAAAATCAAGCATCACTTTTTCTTTTTCCTGCCATTTCATTCTGCCGTGAATGAGTCCAACTTTTAAGTCTTTCAAATAATTTTCCTTCAAACTGTTGTAATATGATTCGGCAGCTTTGAGTTCAGATTTTTCGGATTCTTCAATTAGCGGATAAACAAGATAAGTTTGATATCCTTCCCTTGCTTTTTCTCTGATGAATTTATAAACATCTGGTAATTTACTTTCACCACGAAGAACAGTTTTTACAGGTTTTCTATTGGCTGGCATTTCGTCGATAGTTGAAATATCAAGATCTCCGTATAATGTTAATGATAATGTGCGTGGTATTGGTGTTGCAGTCATAATTAATACATCGGGATTGATTCCTTTCTTAATTAATTCTGACCTTTGCATAACACCGAATCGATGCTGTTCGTCAATAACAACGAGACCAACTTTATGGAAATCAACATTCTCTTCAATTAGAGCGTGTGTGCCAATTATTATTTGTGCTGTTCCATTTTTAATTTCGTCGAGAATTTTTTCTCGTTCTGATTTTTTCTGACCACCAATCAATAAATTTACTTTGATATTCATTCCTTCTAACAATTTTGAAATATTTTTATAATGCTGGTCGGCTAATATTTCTGTTGGTGCCATAAGAATAGCTTGACAACCATTAGTTACAACTATTAACATCGCAATTAGAGCCACAATTGTTTTTCCGCTTCCTACATCTCCTTGAAGTAATCTGTTCATAGGTTTATCACTTTCAAGGTCTTTTCTTATTTCATGTAAAACTTTTAGTTGAGCTTTTGTCAGCTGAAAGGGAAGAGAATCTAAAAATTTTTTTATTGGTTCAGGTTTAACTTTGATAAGAAAATTTTTTCTTTTACTAACAATTAATTTTTTTCTTAATGCAACAAGACATTCAAAATAAAATAGTTCCTCAAATTTTAACCGCCTTTTAGCTTCTATAAGTGATTTACTGTCAATCGGGAAGTGCATGTTTTTTACAGCTTTGTTTATAGGAAGAATTTTTTTCTCATCTAGTAAATATTGTGGAAGAGTTTCTTCAAGACTGTCGGAATATTTTTCTACTGCTTGATGAATAATTTTTCTTAAACTAAAATCACCAAGATTGCTGTCTCGTAATTCTTTTGGTACTCTATAAAATGGAATAATTTTTCCTGTATGCAAAAAATCAGTTGATTCATTTTTTGATATTCTATCGAAATCAGGATGAACGAATTGAAGATGACCATACTTTGTAAGAACTGGTTTTGCTGAAATAGCAAAAAAATCTCCTTCGTTAAAAACATCAATAAAATATTTTATTCCCTGAAACCATACGCATTCAAATATACCTGTAGAATCTTTCATCCTTACTTTGAAAATACTTTTTTTCCCGTAATGAATTGTTTCTTTGTCAATTACCTCACCTAAAATTGTTACTTCACCTTGATAACCATCTCGAATATATTGAATAACTTTTATGGAATTTAAAATTGTTGAACGGTCAAGATACTTTGAAGGAAAGTAAAATAATAAATCTCGGATGGTATTAATTCCAATTTTAGAAAATGCTTCGGCTCTTTTCGGACCGACAGATTTTAAATATTGAACAGATGTTGAAAGATTATCTGACATGTGAAGAAATTTTTTAAGAAAATATAATAAATTAAAATAGAATTATATAGTAATGGGGGAGTAATTAAAATAAAAGAATTAATTACTCATCTTCTGCTTTCATATCACGTGTCATTAATTCGTAAGTTGCTTTGATAGGGTCAAGGTCTTCAAAAAGAATTTTGTAAACTGCAGTGCATATTGGTGTTTCAATGTTATGTTTGGTTGACAGCTGATAAACAGAACGACTAGTTTCAACTCCTTCTGCTACCATCTGCATTGATTTTAAAACATCTTTTAATTTTTTTCCCATTCCAATTTGTTCGCCGACATATCTGTTTCTGCTGTGTTTACTCATACAAGTTACAATCAGGTCGCCCATACCTGAAAGACCTGAAAATGTTTCTGGACGAGCTCCCAGTGCAATTCCAAGTCTGGAAATTTCAGCTATACCTCGAGTCATTATTGCAGCTTTTGTATTATCCCCAAATTTTGCTCCATCAACTATTCCAGCACCGATAGCAATTACATTTTTTAATGCACCACCATATTCAACTCCAAGAATATCAGTAGAAGAATAAACTCTGAAGTATGAAGTTATAAAAGCAGATTGAATTTGTTTTGCTGTATCTCTGTCAGAAGATGCTGCTACAACTGCAGTAGGAATTTTTCTGCTTACTTCTTCGGCATGACTTGGACCTGAAAGAACCCCAATTTGTGATGGTGATATTTTTTTAAATTCATCAAGTATAATTTGAGATACAGTTTTAAGTGAATCTTTTTCAATTCCTTTTGCAACATTAACAAATGTTGTATTTCTGAAATTAAAATCTTTCATCTGAACTAAAACACTTCGGATATATTGAGTTGGAATGGCAAGAACAATAAAATGCTTATTGTCGCAACTTTCTTCCAGTGAATGTGTAATTTTAATTTCTTCTGGTATTTTTATTCCAGGCAGATAAATTTTATTTTCTCTTGTTTTATCGAGTACTTTAGCATAATGACGTTTATATTCCCATAAGGTAACATCGTGGCCATTATAAAATAGCAATATCGATAGGGTTGTACCCCAGCCACCTGCACCTAAAACTGAAATTCTCATTACTTAATTATTAGTTTTTGATTTGCCCGATTTTGAAAATGAAATTTGATGCTCGCTTCCTTTAAGCAGGCGGTCAATATTTTTTCGATGTGTGTAAATCACCAATAATGATAATGCAATTATGAAAGGTAAAATTGTACTGTAGCCGGGAATATGAACACCAAATATATTTTCTCTGACAATTAATATTATTGGCACTGATACAGCAGCAGTAAGAGAACCAAGAGAAACATAACGAGATAAATAAACTACTACTAAAAATATTCCTAATGCTAAAAGCATATCAACTGTAATTATTGTAATGAGAAATCCAAGAGCAGTTGCAATTCCTTTGCCGCCTTTGAACCCAGCAAACACTGTCCATATATGACCAATTACTGCAGCTACACCGCAAAATATTTGTATGAGTGTAAAATCGTCGAATGGAGTAACATTGTTAAATGGGATGTTGTCAAGATACATTCTTGCAATAATTACAACAGCTACAGCACCTTTGAGTGCATCAAGAATGATTGTAAGTAAACCCCATTTCCAGCCAAGTACTCTAAATACATTTGTGCCACCGGCATTTTTGCTGCCGTAATTTCTGATGTCAATACCTTTTACAAGTCTGCTTATAATTATGCTTGTTGGAATAGAACCAACTAAATATGAAAGAATTATGACAAATACTAAGTTTAACATATTACCAAAAAATTTTGTGTTGAAAAATTAGATAAAAACTAATTGATAAACAATTCAAATGTTAATAACGTTCATTGTTTTGTGATATTAGAGAAAAAAGTTTTAAGTCATCTTTCGTTGTAATCTTAAAATTAAATGCAGAACCTTCAACAATTTTAACTTTGTAACCTGCATTTTTTAGTATCATCGATTCATCTGTTCCAATAAAATTATCTTTTTCTGCTTTTATCATAGAGTTATAAAAAATTTTGTACTGGAAAATTTGTGGAGTTTGAACATAATAAATTTCTTTTCTGTCAATGTAATCTTCTACAAATTCATTGCCTTTGACGAGTGTATCTTTTGCTTTGATTGCTGTAATCGCACTCCCGTATTGAATTGCAGTTTTAATTGCATTTTCTAAAACAGAAAGTGGCAGTAATGGTCTTACTGCATCATGAACAATAATTAAATCATCATCATTTGCAATTATAGATTTAACAGCATTAAATACAGAAAACTGTCTTTCCTTTCCTCCTTCAACTATATTAGTAATTTTTGTAAAAGAATATTTTGATTTAATTTGATTTAATAATTCAAAATAATCTTTTTGTGAAGCTATTATGATTTCATCTATCATATTACATTTTTGAAATACATCAATAGTATATGCGATAAGTTCTTTACCATTAATAGATAAAAATTGTTTTGGAATTTCTGAATTAATTCTTAATCCTTTCCCGCCAGCAGGTATAACTGCAAAAGTTTTCATATTATTTTTTTATTTATTTTAAAAGAAAAAACCCCAAATTCTAAACTACGATGTTTAAAACTTGGGGTTAAAGGAAATTAAAGAATTAACATAGCATCGCCGTAGCTTAGGAATCTATATCCTTCTTTGAGAGCTTTTTTATAAGCTTTCATAATAAAGTCGTAGCCAGCGAAAGCAGCGGCAAGCATGAGTAAAGTTGATTCTGGTGCATGAAAATTTGTAATGAGTTTTTTTGTTATCTTAAAATCATAAGGTGGAAAGATAAATTTATCTGTCCAACCCGCATTCGGTTTTGAGAATCCATCAGCTGTAACGCTGCTTTCTAATGCACGGCAGGTGCTTGTTCCTACCACAAAAACATTTTTCTTTTCATTTAATGCAGTGTTAATTACATTGGCAGTTTCTTCTGGTATCTCGTAATATTCAGAATCCATTCGATGTTTGGTTAAGTCTTCTACTTCGACTGGTCTGAATGTGCCAAGTCCAATATGAAGAATAACCGGGACAAATTTAATCCCTTTCTTTTCAATTTTTTTGACGAGTTGAGGAGTAAAATGTAGTCCAGCAGTTGGAGCAGCAACAGAACCATCAACTTCAGCAAAAATTGTTTGATAATTTTCTCTGTCTTCTTCAGTTGGTTCTCGTTTTATATATGGAGGAAGGGGAGTGGTTCCAATTTTTTCAATTGCTTTGTAAATGTCACCTGCATCTTCGTTAAAGCGAACTGTTCTGCCGCGCGATGTTGTATTATCTATTACTTCGCACCAGAGATTATCATTAAAATAAATTCGATTTCCAATTCTTACTTTTCTTGCCGGGTCTACAATTACATCCCAGATATTTTCTTCTTTATTTAATTCTCTAAGAACAAATACTTCAATTTTAGCATTGGTTCTTTCTTTTTTCCCAATTAATCTTGCCTGCATTACTTTTGTTTTATTGACAACAACCACATCGCCTTTTTCCATGTAGTCAATTATGTCAGAGAATATCTTATTCTCTATCTCTCCTGTAGCCCTGTTTAATACCATTAGTTTAGCTTTATCGCGCGGAGAAACAGGAAACTTAGCTATTGCAGTTTTAGGCAAATTATATTTGAAATCCGATAGCTTCATTTACTCTCCTCTTTACTCCTTAGTCATTTTGTTTATTAAATATATGCGGCGCAGATTTAATTCTGCGCCACACTTTAATTATTTATTTCTTTTTTGATTTTGCTGATTTCTTAACAGTCTTTTTAGAAGACTTTGCAGCAAGAACTTCTTTTGCAACTGCTTGAGCTGCTGCTAAACGAGCAATTGGTACTCTAAATGGTGAGCAGCTTACATAATTTAATCCAATTCTATGACAGAACTCAACAGACTTTGCCTCGCCGCCATGTTCACCGCAGATACCGATTTTCAAATCAGGGCGTGTTGCTCTTCCACCTTCAACTGCAATTTTCATTAAAGTACCAATTCCTTCCTGATCAATTGATTGGAATGGATCTTCCGGAAGAATTTTCTTTTCAAGATAATCTGGTAAGAAACCACCAATATCATCTCGTGAAAATCCAAATCCCATTTGTGTTAAATCGTTGGTTCCGAAAGAGAAGAATTGAGCATATTCGGCAATTTTATTTGCTGTCAAAGCAGCTCTTGGAATTTCAATCATTGTTCCAGTTAAATGTGGAATTTTCTTTAATCCGAATTTTTCACATACTTCAGCATGAACTTTATTAATAATATCATATTGATGTTTAAGTTCTTTAACATCACAAACAACTGGAATCATAATTTCTGGGAAAGGCTTTTTACCTTCTTTAATCAATTCAGCAGCTGCTTCGAAAATTGCTCTAACCTGCATTTCTGTAATTTCAGGATATGTAATTCCAAGACGAACACCGCGATGTCCCATCATTGGATTATTTTCGTGTAATGAATCTGCGCGTGCATTTAATTCGTCAAGTGTGATTCCAAGACTTTCAGCTAATTTAGCTCTTTCATCTTGGCGATTTGGAACGAATTCGTGTAATGGTGGGTCAAGAGTTCTTATTGTAACCCCAAATCCATCCATTGCTTCGAGTGTTCCTTTGATATCATTTTTTACATATGGGAATAATTCATCGAGTGCTTTTCTTCTTTCTTCTTCTGTTTTTGATACAATCATTTTACGAAGAATGAATAAAGGTTCTTCAGAATTTTTGCCGTAGAACATATGTTCAGTTCTGAACAATCCAATTCCTTCAGCTCCGAAAGCTCTCGCTTTTGCTGCATCTTCTGGTGTATCTGCATTAGTTCTTACTTTTAATTTTCTTACCTGGTCACATAATTTCATAAATGCCTGAAAATCTGGATTTTCTTCTGCAGCTTTTACCATCGGAAGTTCACCGAGGTAAACAATACCTTTTGAACCATTAAGAGTAAGCCAATCACCTTCTTTAACAGTGTGTTCACCAACTGTAAAATATTTTTCTTGATAATTAATTTTAATTGAGCCTGCACCAACTATACAACATTTACCCCAACCGCGAGCAACAAGTGCAGCATGTGAGGTCATTCCACCACGAGCAGTTAAAATTGCCTGTGCAGCTCGCATTCCTTCTATATCTTCTGGATTTGTTTCTTCTCTTACAAGAATTACCTTTTTGCCCTGTTTAGTCCACTCAACTGCATCAGTAGCTGAGAATACAACCTGACCACTTGCACCACCAGGTCCAGCTGGCAATCCTTTAGCAATAGCAGTTGCATTTAATTCTGCTTTTGGGTCAATTATTGGATGAAGAAGTTCATCTAATTGCGATGGATTAACTCTTAAAACAGCTTCTTCCTTAGTGATTAATTTTTCTTTGTACATATCAAGTGCTATCTTAACTGCAGCAGGACCATTTCTCTTTCCTACACGGCATTGAAGCATGTAGAGCTTACCTTCCTGAATTGTGAACTCAATATCAAGCATATCACGATAATGTTTTTCAAGAATTTTCTGAATTCTGTTAAGTTCTTTATATGTTTCAGGCATTGCTTTTTCGAGTGAAGGTAGATGTGCATTATGTTCAGATTTGCCAATTTCATTAATTGGATTTGGAGTTCTTATACCAGCAACAACATCTTCACCTTGAGCATTTGGTAACCATTCACCATAAAAATATTTTTCACCAGTTGCAGGGTTACGGGTAAATGCAACTCCTGTTGCTGATGTATCGCCCATATTTCCAAATACCATTGACTGAACATTTACTGCAGTTCCCCAATCATCAGGAATCCCTTCAAATCTTCTGTAAGCAACTGCTCGTTTTCCCATCCAGCTTTGGAATACGGCTCCAATTGCGCCCCATAATTGTTCCATTGGATCTTCAGGGAATGGTTTGCCAAGAACTTCAAGAACTTTTGCTTTATAAATTTCTACTAATTCTTTCAAATCATCAGCAGTTAATTCAGTATCACTTTTGTATCCTTTAGCTTCTTTCATTTTATGAAGTTCAGCTTCGAGTTGTTGACGAACACCCTTTCCTTCCTCAGGTTCAATACCAGCAGCTTTTTCCATAACAACATCAGAATACATTTGAATAAGGCGGCGGTGTGAATCATAAACAAATCGAGGATTATTTGTTTTTTTGATTAATCCTTCTCTTGTTTCGTTATTTAATCCAACATTTAAAATTGTTTCCATCATTCCTGGCATTGATGCTCTTGCACCTGAACGAACAGAAACAAGCAGTGGATTATTTTTGTCACCAAATTTTGCACCCATTTCTTTTTCTACTTTTGCGAGTGCTTCTTTGACTTGCTTTTCTAATTCTTTTGGATACTTTTTATTGTTCTTGTAATAAGCAGTGCAAACTTCGGTTGTAATTGTGAAACCAGCAGGAACCGGTAAACCAATATTTACCATTTCTGCAAGGTTTGCACCTTTACCACCTAAAAGTTCTTTCATATCTGCTCTACCTTCGGCTTTTTTACCGCCGAAATAATAAACATACTTTGGCGTTTTTGATTTTGCCATTGCATTACCTCCAATTAATTAAGTTAACGATTCTTTAGTTATAGTGTCTTTTTTATTTATTGTGTTGAGAATTAATTTTTCAAAGTCATCCTGATTTTCAAGTTTTAATTCTATCTTTAGATAGTAAATATCTATGTCATCTAAATCCTTAGAAAATTTTGTAAGCTTGACTGCATCTTTCTGTGTTGTTAAAACTGAATAGGCATTAGTTTCATAAAATTTTTTTCGTATGCTCTGAATTTCTTTTAATGTATAATTTTTATGATCAGGGAAAATCATCTTATTCGTTATATCAATTTCATTATTTTCGAGAACACTCAAAAATGAATATGGTTTTGCAATTCCACAAACGACAAGGCTTTTTTGTCCCTTAAATTCATCAAGAGAAAATTCATTGTGAGTTTTTACATCATAAATTCCACTAACAATATAGTATCCATAAAAAATTTTTTTGTTGCTGAAATATTTTAAGAGTTTTGATGGTATCTCTGTTTTCTCAGCGAATTTTCTATTTATAATAACAACATCAGCTCTTGAAATAGAATCAAAAGATTCTCTCATCATTCCAAGAGGCAAAAGTTTTTGTTCGATTTGATTAACTTTAGTTAAAAATCTCTGGTCGAAAATTAAAATATCAAGATCCCTGTGTAACCATCTGTGCTGAAATGCATCATCTAAAATTATCACATTTACTGATGAATCATTAATCAATCTATTAGCTCCTTCAACTCTTCTTTCGGAAACAGCAGTAGGTAAATTAGTTTCAGATGAAATTAAATACATTTCGTCACCGCATTCATCTACTGTTGTTCTGATTTTTTCTCCATCGGAAACAAATAAATATCCATGCGAACTTCGTCTGTAACCTCTGCTCAAAATTCCAGCTTTGATTTTGTATTTTTTCATCAAATCAGCAAGAAAAATAACAGTTGGCGTTTTTCCTGAACCTCCTACAGTTATGTTTCCAACTGAAATCACAATTGCATCAACCTTTTTTATTTTGAAAATGCCTTTATCAAACAAATAATTTCTAAGTTTAATAATAAATGCATACACAAATGTAAGCGGTGACAACAATATTCTTATTAGCTTAAGCAAAGTTTTAATGCATCCTTTTGCAAATTATTTAATTTATGTTCACAATCTAAAATTAACTTTGATGTTTCTTCATATGTTAAATTACTATCTACATAAATCGGCTCAGAATATTTTACACATATACGACTGAAAGGTAAAGGTATTTCAAATCTGTCCCAGCTCTTTAAGTTAATCTTTTTATTGCATCCAATTCCAATTAAGAACAAAGGAACACTGGTTTTTTTTGCTGCTACTACTGCACCAGCTTTCATTTTATAAATTGGTCCTGTAGGACCATCAGGTGTTATTGCAAGTGAATAATTTTGCTTTAATAATTCAATCATATCTTCCAGTGCTTGATTTCCGCCTATATGACTCGAACCACGAACAACTTTATAACCCCACTTTTCGAGAACATGGGCTAATAAATCTCCATCTTTACTTTTACTTACCAGAGCAGCACATTTTGAATTCTTATGCAAAAACCATCCTGTAATCATAAATCCATGCCAGAAGACAGCAATAAAATTTTGCTTGCTCGAAATTAATTTTTCAGAATTATCATTTTTATAGATTTTTATTTTACAGGTTTTTAAAAGAACATTAATTGCAACATCGGCTAAATAAAATCCAATCTTTCTTAAAATTCTTTTTTGAAAATCACTGAGCTTCATTCAACATAGAGTAAATTATTTTAGCTGCTTTTTCTGATGCTCCTGAGTTTCCTAACTTCGATTTGAGCATCATAAGTTTTTCTTTAAGCTCATTATATTTTTTCTTATCAGATAAAATCTCGAATGATTTTTTGTATATATTCTCTGAATTCATTTCAGATTGAATTAATTCTTCTATAACTTTTTCTCCAAGTAAAATATTTACCATTGCAATGCTGTCAATTTGAACAACAAGCCGGCCAATTAAGTATGTTAAAAAATTTGTAGCATAAACCACAATAAAAGGTAATTGAAAAATTCCAGCTTCAAGTGTAGAAGTTCCGGATTTTATTATGCCAAAATAAGAATATTTTAAAAGATCATAAGTATGGCCTTTTATAATCTTGTAATTTTTATTATTGCTTAAACTGTAAAATATCTCTTCGTTGATATTGTCTGCACAAGCAACCACAATTTGTAGATTGAAATTATTTGCAAGACGGCTTGCAGCTTTTATTGTTTCAGGGAAAATTTTTTTTATCTCATGTTTTCTGCTGCCCGGCAGCAATAATAAAATTTCTTTTTCTTTTATCAAGTCAAATTTTTCGTATAATTCATCTTTTGTAATGAAATTGTAATTTTCAATGTGCTCAATTAATGGATGTCCAACATAAACAGCATCAATTCCGTTTTCATTGTATAATTTTTCTTCAAAAGGGAATACAACTATCATCCTGTCAACATATTTTTTTATTTTTTTTATTCTTCTTTTTCCCCAAGCCCATACTTGTGGAGAAATATAATAAATAATTTTTATTCCAAGTTTTTTCAACTTTTTTGCTATATCAAGATTGAAGCCCGGATAATCAATCAAAATTGCGATTTTAATTTTTTCTTCTACTACAGTGTTGATTAATTTTTTTTGAACCTGTTTGATAAAAGGTATATGCTTGATTACTTCAACCAATCCAAGAAAAGCCATTTTTTTAATATGAAAAAGAGCATTCATTCCGGCATCAATCATTTTATCGCCGCCTATCCCAAGAATTTCTATAGATGAATCAATATTCTTTAATTTTTTTATTAAAGCAGCACCGTGTAAATCTCCAGATGCTTCGCCAGCTATTATCATCAATTTCTTGTTCAATTTGTTACCACATAAAGAATTATTAATAAGAAAATTGTAGCAGAAATTGCCTGCAATGTTCTTCTTTCTGATTTTAATCCAGCCTTTAAATTAAAAGGCGGTTGCTCAATATTTGAGTTTTTATATTTAGTAAAAGTTGGAATCCATCTTGGGACAGAATTAAAATAATCTTCGTAATATTTACCAAATTTATTTTTTAAGTAAGCTTCTTCTTCTTTAATTATTGTTTGATACTGCCATAAGAAAAATAGAATTGCAATAATTAACAAATACGGATAAAGAGCCATAGACATAACACCGATGCCTGTGTAAATTAAAATGTTTCCGAAATAAAGAGGATTTCTAACATGAGCAAATGGACCCGATATAACAAGATAAGTCCCGCCTACATCACCAGTGGTTCTTGTTTCACTGCCGGCATAAGAAACTCCCCAGAGTCTAAAAAGTTCTCCAATCAAAACTATTATAAAACCAGTAATCATACTTGCAATTGTTGCTTTTTGAAAAATTAACATTAAAATCAGAAATGGAATTGGAGTATAACTTCGGTATTTAAAAATTTTTTTAGCAAAATTGTTCACGGTAATTTATCCTTGTATATAAACTTCTTTTCTTTTTAATTCAGCTTGATATCTTTTCTTTAATCTTTTTTTCTGTTTTAGTTCTTCAAGTTTTTTTATCACATCATTAAAATCTGAATAAGGGTAATATGTTATTCTATTAATTTCACAATATTTCAATAATGATTTTTTTGCGAAAATATAATCACAATATTGAGCAGGGCATACATCAGAATATCCATCGCCAATGTAAATGCTGAATTCATCATCTCCACTGAAATTTAGAACATGATTTCTTTTGCAATTAGCGCATCTTTTGCATTCTTCATCAGTGTAAGGAAAAATTGGAATTAAATTGCCATTATTATCAAAACTCAGCTTATTAGAATAAACTTCTAAATGAGATAAATTTTCTTTCAATAAAATTTTGTTGATGTAATAATCGAGTCCATCACTTAAAATTCTTACTTCGTAATTATTTTCAGTGCAGTATTCAATAAATTTTTTGAAACTGTTATCAATTTCAGAAGACAACAAGAAGTCGTCGAATTTTTTTATATCAAGATTATTAATTGTTTTGCAAAGCATTTCCCATGATTGACGGGCATTGATTTTTTCGTTAATCCAGTCATTTACAATTTCTTTAGCTTTTTGAGCATCGCCGAATTTTAAAAACATAACTTCACCAATATCTTCTTTGGTTATTGTTCCATCAAAATCAACAAATATTTTAAAGTTTTTTTCTTTCATCTTTCTTAATCCTGATATTCAGGTATTTCTTCAAATCTTACACCAACAAGTTTTGAAATTCCTTCTTCCTGCATTGTAACACCATACATAGTTTCCGCAGCTTCCATTGTTCTTTTGTTGTGAGTTACAATTATGAATTGTGTATCATTGCTAAATTCTTTTAACAATTTTGTGAATCTATCGATATTAGCATCATCAAGTGGAGCATCTACTTCATCAAGAATACAAAATGGACTTGGCTTAACAAGATAAATTGCAAAAAGCAATGCAGTAGCTGTTAATGTTTTTTCTCCACCCGAAAGAAGTTCAATTGATGTTGGTCGTTTGCCTTTTGGTTTTGCAATTATTTCAATTTTTGCTTCAAGTGGATCAACATTTTCTTCAAGTATTAAATCTGCTTCATCTTCAGGATTAAAAAGTGTCTGAAAAATTTTAATAAAGTTTTTTCTTATTTGCTCAAATGTATCAAGGAAAAGTTTTTGAGCAGTTTCATTTATTTCATGAATTGTTTTGATTAAATCTTTTTCTGATTCAATCAAATCGTCCCGTTGTTGATGCAAGAAATCCAGTCTTTTCTTTTCTTCTTCATATTCCGAATAAGCAAGAAGATTTACAGGACCAAGGTTTTTAAGTTTTTCTTTTAATCTCTGAACTTCCTCTGCAGTCTCTTCGTAGTTAAATGTTTGTAAATCATCAAATTGTTTTAGCTCTATATCTATCGAGTAATTTTCTTTTATATGCTGAGCAATGCTTTCAAGCCGATAATTAATTTCATTTTCTTTGATTTCAAGTGAATGAATTTTATCCGAGATTTCCTGACGCTGATTTCTTAATTCTCTTAATTGATTTTCATATTTAGAGGCTTCTGCCTTTATACTGTGGAGCTCATTTTCAATTTTATTTTCTTCCTCAGTCAAAATATTTTTTTGAGAAGAAATTTTTTCGAGTTCATTTTTCAAATTATCAATGTAAGTTCTGAGTGATTCTCTTTCATTTTTATTTACAGATAAATCGTTCTCTCTTTTTTCGATGCCTTTACGTGTATTTATAATTTCATTTTCATAGTGAGTGATTGTACTTGATATATTTCTGATTCTTCCTTTAATTCTTTCCAATTCTAATTTTTGTTCATTATAAGAATTAATCAAAGATGAATATTCTTCTTCAAAAGCTTGAAGAGATTTTTCAAACTCATTAATTCTATTATCAAGATTTTCTCGCTTTCCGTAGAGAAGCGAGAGGTTTTTATTTATATCTTCAAGCTGATTATCTAATAAATTTGATTTTTCTGCCAGCTCCTGAATTTCTTTTCTCGATGCTTCAATCTCTTCATCAGATTTTTTCTTTTCATATTCAAGCTGTGAGATTTGTTTTTCTATATTAGCAATATCATTTGCAATTAATTTTTCCTTGTCGCTTAAGTTTTTTAAATCTATTGCTGCAATTTTTTCTTCCAGTTTTGAGATATCTGATTTGAGTTCTTCGAGCTGCGATTCGTGCAAAGGATATTCATTCTTAAGATTTTCGAGAAGTTGTTTTCTTCCGAAAATTGTTTCATCCTGTTTTGGTAGTGAACCAGCTTCAATAATTCCATTGCTTTGAATAATATCGCCTTCAAGTGTAACAAAACTAAAATCAGGATACTTTTTGAATAGAGATAATGCAGTTTCAAAATCATTAATTATTGCAATTGAAGAAAGCAGTTGTTCAAAGTATAATTTCCATTCTTTGGTTGTTTCAACAAAATCTTTTGCCCAGCCAATAAAAGATTTTTCTTTTTCAATCTTTTTAGATTTTTTCTTAAAACTATATTGATTGATTTTATCGAACAAAGAAAATTTTTTGTTGAAATTACTTTTCAATAAAATAAAAGAAGCTTTGCCAAGGTCATTTTTTTTCAAATATTCAATTGCTGTTCGAAGCTCTGTAATATTGTCAATAATTAAATTGTTGAGTGCAGATTTTAACGCTGCTTCGAGTGCAAAACGATACTGTTCTTTTGTATTTCCAATATCAGCAAATATATTTTTTTCTTTGTTTGTCCAGCTTTTATATTCAAGAAGAACCTTTGAACCACTTGAAAGTCCTTCAAGATTTGTAATGAGAGTTTGCAGGAAATTAATTTTTTCTTTTAATCCAACTAATAAAGTTTTTTGTTCAATTTCTTTTTCTTTTAATGAATTTAATTTTTTTTCGAGTTCCTCTTTTTCCTTTTGATAAAGAGCTAATTGTAAGCCCGTGTCGTTTAATTTTTTTTCAGCTTCTGCTTTTTCGTTTGAAAGTTCTTCAATAAATCCTACAGTTTTAGCAATTCTATTTGTAATATTCAAAATTTTTTGATTCAATTTTTCGATTTGTTCATTATGATTCTTAATTTCTTTTTTAAGAGCATTCGAAAAATTTTCTTTGTCAGATATTTCTTTCAGAAGAGAATATCTGTCCTCATTTAGATTTTTTAATGAATGTCTTTTTTCTTCGAGTAATGCTCTTTTCTCAGAAATTATATTTTCATATTCATTAGCTTGAATATTTTTCTCATTAAGGAAATTATTAAGTTCTTCTAACTCCTGTTCCGATTGCTTTTTAGCTTCTGAATATTTTTCAATATTATTTTTTAGTTCTTCAATTTCTTTTTCGATTCTAATTTGATTATTTGAAAGAGAATTTAACTTTTCCTCAGAAACAGAAAAAGATTTTTGTAATTGATAAAGTTGATTTGAATATTCAGCAATTTCTAATCTTTTCTTATTTAATTCAGATTCAATTGAATTAATTTGATTGCGATAAACAATTAATTCATTTTCTATCTTTCTAATTTCTTTATCAGTTTCGTCTTTTTGAGAGATTAACAAAGAGATTTCATTCGATAAATTTTGTTTTTTTTCGTGATAAAGAGCAAATTCTCTTTCTGCTAAATTAAGTTCTTTATCGCGCAAGATTGATTGAATTTGAGTGTATTGGTCAGCGCGTTTAGCCTGTCGTTCAAGAGAACGAACTGATTTTTCAACTTCAGATACAATGTCGTTAACACGGGTTAAATCTGCTTTTATATCATCTAATTTTTTTAATGATAATCTTCTTCTAAGTTTATATTTATTAACTCCTGCAGCCTCTTCAAATAATCTTCTTCTTTCATCAGCTTTGTTGCTTAAAATTGTTTCAATCATTTTTAATTCTATAACGGAATAAGCATTGGTTCCAATTCCTGTATCCATGAACAAATTAGTTATATCTTTTAATCGGCATATATTTTTATTGAGCAAATATTCGCTTTCTCCTGAACGGAATATTCTTCTGGTTATCGTTACTTCAGAATATTCTGTAGGCAAAATTCCTTTATCATTAACAAGTGTTAAAGAAACTTCTGCCATTCCCATTGGTTTTTTTTCACGAGTACCATTGAAAATAACATTTTCCATTTTATCGCTGCGGAGTGTAGTAGTTTTTTGTTCACCAAGAACCCATCGAATGGCATCAACTATATTGGTTTTACCGCAGCCGTTTGGTCCAACTATTCCAGTTATACCGCGATTGAAATTTATTACGGTTCTATTTGCAAACGACTTAAAACCAAATATTTCTAATTTAGATAGAAACAATTTTACCCCGCTATTGCAATATTAAACTATATTGTTCAATAGAATTTTTAATAAAATAAATAGTTGAATTTGTAAAATGAAAATAAAGAATTACTATCGCTGCTGTAACAATAATAATTGAAATCCCATAGAAATATACTTTGTTAGGATTTACTTCGAACAATACATGGATCCCTTTGAAAATTCTTTGTAATATCCATAGCATCATTAAGATAGTAAAAGCAAGTATGTAAATATTAAATTCATTCATCATTAAAATTTTGTAAAGGATTAATTCTACAGGAAGAATTAATACAAACGGGAAAAATGACCAGATAACACTGAAATATATGCTTGGGAAATCGACTTTTGTTTTTATGAATAATGAAGCAATTTTTATTATTAAACTTATGGCAAGAATTTTCACAAAAAACATAATGAACAAATAAAGAAAACACTCTTCAGGATTCCAGGCAAGATAACTTACAGAATTAATCAGCCATTTATCACCAAACGAGAGCAAGATTTTTTCTAAAAGAATATTGGTTCTAAAATAATAAAGCAGAATAGTAAAGAGTAAAGACATTGAACCTATTTCAATAAACATAAGTATAATTGTAAAAACAGACGATAAAATTCTGTGGTCTCTTAAATCAGCAAAGAAATTATATGGTCTGAATAATGCTCTTGTGCAGTCTTCTTTGAATTTTTTTCTAGAGTTAATTAAGACTGCAAAAATCAGAGATAATCCAAGAGCAATAAAAATAAAAAATAATTTATTCTCACTTTTACTGATTCCAATTGGTATTGTAACTTTTTGTTTGTTATTCTGCAATGCTTCAACTACTCTGTATGGCAAGCTATTTACTTTGCTTATGTTTTCGGTCAAACCAAGTTTATAATAATTATTACTGCCGCCATAGAACGAATGATAATTCCCAGAATAATTAAAAATACTGTTTATGAAATATCCGCTAAAATTTGTTTTTGAGATAGCTTCAATAAATTTTTCAAAATATTTTCCCTGTGATTCAGAAGAGTTTTTAACGAGATAACCTGAAGAGCTACCGATGTAGTTTGGATAATTAACTTCGCATACAAAATATTTACTTGAAAGATTGCCTATCTTCTCTTCAATCTGTGAAATATTTTCAGGCGGATAAGAATAAAGTTCGATGCCAAGTAAGCTTACATTAAATTGATTATTTGAAGGAATCCCGACAAATGAGGCATAAGTAAATAATTTTTTATCAATACTCTCTGATAAATAATTTATGAAATTTTTTGTAATATATGAATTTGGCAGATATGAACTGCCAAAGCCAAAAATTATTGTGTTTGAGTATCTTCTATATTCTTTGACTAATTCTTTTAATCTATTTTCTGCCCGGTTTTGAAATTCTTTCTGTGATAAAATTTCATCAGGGACTGAGTTTAATGGTAATTCAACTAAAGCAATTAATCCTAACTGCTGACAATATTTTAATGCATATGGATTTGGATAAGATTTAGCAAATCTAACAGCATTAAATCCGGAATTTTTTATAAGCGTTAAATCATTTCTAATTTTTTCATAAACTGAAATTTTATTTAATTCAGCTTCGTTAAGATAATATGTTGTTCCTCTGAAAGAAAAAGGTAAATTGTTAAGGTACAAATTGTCATTATATTTCAAATCAAAAATTCCAATTTCTCTATTAACCTCATCAATTAATTGATTGCCAGAATATAAACTCACATTAAAGATATATAGATTAGGATTTTCTGGTGACCATAAAGCAGGATTTTGAATTGTGAATGAAAATTGTCTTTTGATTTCAGTTCTATCGTTAATAATAAAACTGAATTTTTGAGCAGCGGCTGAAAAATTTTTTGGCTTTACATTAATTTCAACTCGAAGTTCATCATTTTTATCTATTGAAGGATTTATTAATCGGAGATTTTTAATTATTACATCAGCATTAACATAAACTGCATTTTGTTTTTCAGGAAATGAAAAAGAATAATTAGTTTCTGATAAGTATGAATTGGGTATAAATTCTAAAAATACATCTCTTAAAATACCGGCAGAAAATTTGGGAAATAAAAATCCAGATTTTAAAGGGATAGTAATTTCATTATCATAGTAAGAAGTAACTTTTAATGAAACTAAATTTTCAGCATCAGGTTTTATAACATCTTTAGGAAGCTCTATTTCGAATGGTATTTCCGCCCCATATTTTTTTATAATGTTAAACTTATTTATTGATATCTCAATTGAGTTAAATATGCCTCCAAAACAAATTTTTATTGTGTTTTTCTGATATTCATCTTTTGTAATAAAAAATTTCTTTTCAAAAATTAAAGATTGAGTGCCTTCAAAAGAGCAGGGCAGGGAAATTGAAATTTTTTTTGCCGAGTTATCTTCTGTGAATACATTCCATTTTTCATTAAATGATGCGAATCTTCTGGTATTTGAAACATCATAATAAATTGAATCTTTTAGAGTTTCTGAAAGAAGAGATTTAATCTTAATTTCAGAAAAAGAATTTGTGTAAAGTATTATTAAACTTAAAAGAAGGAGTAAAATTTTTGGTTTTATATTCATTTTTTACAATTGTTGTAAAATAAACCTCCAAATATATAAAAAATGAGAGGGCATATCAATTTGATAGGAAAGTATAAAAAAGTCCGCTATTGAGCGGACTCAATAATTTTAATAAATGAATCTGCTTTCAGACAGGCACCGCCAACCAAGGCACCGTCAATATCTGGCTGTGACATTAAATCTTTTGAATTTTCTGGCTTAACACTTCCACCATATTGAATTATTAGTTTATCAGCAAATTCTTTTGAATAAATTTGTGTTATTAAATCACGAATAAATTTGTGCACTTCTTCAGCTTGTTCTGGAGTAGCATTTCTGCCTGTTCCAATAGCCCAAACTGGTTCATATGCGATAATTAAATTTTTTAGTTCAGATTCAGTTAAGTCAGCCAGTCCTTCACGAATTTGAGTTTCAACTACTTTAAAAGTTTCACCTTTTTCTCTTTCCTCCAAAGTTTCTCCAATACAAAAAATTGGTTTTAAGCCGTTTGTAACTGCCGATTTAATTTTCTTATTAATTAATTGATTTGATTCGAGAAATATTGTTCTTCTTTCTGAGTGTCCAAGTATAACATATTCACAGCCAACACTTTTAAGCATAAGAGGAGAAATTTCACCTGTAAAAGCTCCACTTGTTTCAAAATACATATTTTGAGCACCTAATTTAATAGGAGTATCTTTAATAAGAACATTTGCAGTTTCAAGTGAAGTAAAAGGGGGGCAAATTATAACTTCTACTTTGAGATTTTTTTGATTTAATCCTTTCTTGATTTCATTAATTAAAGTAACTGATGAGTTGATATCGTTATTCATTTTCCAGTTACCAGCAACTACTTTTGTGCGCATTTTTACTCTCTAATTTATTATTGGATAAGAATATTCAACTTACAGCTTCTACTCTGCGAATTCCAGGAACTTCACGAATCAATGCTCGTTCAACTCCAGCTCTTAATGTCATTTGAGACATTGGGCAATCTATACATGCTCCAGTTAATTTAACTTCAACAATGCCTTCTGGTGAAACATTTACTAATTCAACATCGCCGCCATCAGCTTTTAGATAAGGTCGAATTGTTTCAAGTGCTTTTTCAACCTTTTCTTTTAGAGTATCGTTTTTGAGTGTATCACTCATAATTACCTCAATTAAATTAATTTCCTAAAACTATTTCAATTTTAGGATTATTTTCTGAAAAATTATTTATGCTAATTTGTGCTGCAAGGTTCTTACTAATTTCAAATATCTTTTTTGCTTCTTCTGATTCTGGGTCAGAATAAATTATTGGCTTACCAGAATCACCACCAACACGAATATTTGGATTGATTGGTATTTGTCCAAGTAATGGCACAGAAAGTTCTTTAGATAATTTTTCTCCTCCACCATTTCCAAATATATCATATTTTTTGCCTGTATCGGGAGCTATGAAATAACTCATATTTTCAATTATTCCAAATATAGGAACATTTACACGCTGAAACATGCGCATTGCCTTTTTTACATCAATGAGTGATACATCTTGAGGTGTTGTAACAACAATAGCTCCACTTAAAGGAATTGTTTGAACCAGTGTAAGTTGAATATCGCCTGTTCCTGGAGGCAGGTCAAAAATCAAATAATCAAGTTCATCCCAGTTTACATCTGACATAAATTGCTTGATTGCACCGCTTGCCATTGGTCCCCGCCAAATTACCGGTGCATCATCATCAATAAAAAATCCAATTGAAATTACTTTTATGCCATAAATTTCCAGAGGAAGCATTTTCCCGGTTAATGTATCCTGATAAATTTGCGGTTTACCATTAATTCCCAGCATTAAAGGTATGCTTGGACCATAAATATCTGCATCAATTAAACCAACTTTAGCTCCAAGTTTTGATAAAGCAACAGCAATATTAACTGCAACAGTGCTTTTGCCAACGCCTCCTTTTCCGCTTGCAACTGCTATTGTATTTTTTACTCCAGGCAAAATTGAATCTTTATTCATCATTTTTGATTGAACATTTGAACTCATATTGACTGTTACTTTTTCAACTGACGGAAATGCTTTTTTAATTTCATCAATGCAATCCTGTTTAATCTTGTCTTTTAAAGGGCAAGCAGGTGTTGTAAGTTGAATATCTAAATAAATCTCAGAATCATTGATTTTAATTTCTTTTACCATATTAAGGCTTACAATATCTCTGTGTAAATCCGGGTCAATTACATTCCTTAAAGCGGCTTTAATATTATCTATGCTTAAATTCATAAATGCTCCATTATTTAAATACAAAAATAATAATTTCTTCAGTTACTACCTATTGAACGATAAAAATTTCAATATGGTTCATAATTATTAATTGGGGGTAAATATGCCTCGTATATTGCGGCTGTTAAAAAAAATAGTTTAATAAACTTGAATATTTATTTAAGTATGCTTAACTTTATTACAAAAATAAGCTTAAATATGTCGACAATATCAAAAGAAAATTATTTAAAATTGATTTATACTCACAGCATTGAAGGGAAAAGTGCTGCTACTTCTAAAATTGCAGAAAGACTTTCAATATCAAATTCTGCAATAAGTGATATGGCTAAGAAACTTGCTAACGAAGGCTTAATTTCATATACAAAGTATAGAGGTATGCGGCTTACAAAGGAAGGAAAAAAAGCTGCACTTAAGGTTATAAGAAAACACAGAATCTGGGAAATGTTTTTATTAGAGGTTCTTAAAATTCCATGGAGTGAAGTTCATGAAGAAGCAGAAAAACTTGAACATTATACCTCGGATTATTTGATTGACAGGATTGATGAGTTCCTTGGCTATCCAGAATTAGACCCTCATGGACACCCAATCCCTCGAAAGGATGGAACACTTCCTAAAATTTCTAAATTGATTCCTATGAATTCATGTGAGATTGGAAAAATTTATGAAATAGCTCAAGTAGACGACACAGATAACAGACTAATCAAATATTTGACTAAAATAGGTCTGGTGCTTAATACTCCTTTTGAAGTTTTTGATATTGTTTCCTTTGATAAATCAATGATAATTAAATTTAGCGGAAAAACAGTAACAGTTAGTGAAAAGATTGCGAAAAATGTTATGGTAAGATTTATAAAAAAAACGAGGTAGATTTTATGAATATTATAATTTTTTTAATAATCGGTTTAGTAATAATTTTTCTTTTTAGAAAAAAGATAGCTGACAGATTTATAAAAATTAAAAAGCAGAAGGAAAAAATTTTAATAGAAGATACACTCAAACATCTTTATGATGGTGAGTATAATTCTTATTTCTGTACCGTTGACAGCATAAGCAAAAATTTATCACTGAAGAGAGAAGATGTAAAAAAGCTGATTGAAAGACTTGAAGAACTGAACTTAATAAAAAGTAAAGAAGGTATTATTTCATTAACAGATAATGGAAGGGATAATGCGCTCAGGGTTATTCGAATTCACAGATTGCTGGAAAGATATTTTGCAGAAAAAACAAGTATTGATGGAACACAATGGCATAAATTAGCAGAAGAGAAAGAACATGAAATAAAAATTGAAGAAGCAAATAAAATTGCTGTTGAACTTGGCAATCCTTTAATTGACCCGCATGGGGACCCAATTCCAACTGAAAATGGAATAATTCATAAAGAAAAAAGCAAATTACTTAATGAACTGAAAGAAAATTCATTTGCTCAGATTATTCATATTGAGGATGAACCTAAAGAAATTTTTTCTGCATTAAATACATATCGAATTTATCCGGGAATGCAGCTGCATGTACTTAAAAATTCCGGTAATGATATATTAATAGAAACCGAAGGCAGAAAAATTTTATTAAACCTGAAAGAAGCAAAAAATATTAGTGTAAAAGAAATTGAGGAAGAAGTTTTTGTTCAAGAATCAATTAAGCCATTATCAGAATTAAGAGTTGGAGAGACAGCAGTTATTTCAAGTTTGTCAGGAGCATTGAGAGGTCAACAAAGAAGAAGATTATTAGATTTAGGAATTGTTCCAGGCACAAAAATTAAAGCCGTTCTTGAAAGCATTGGTAGAGACCCCGTTGCATATGAAGTAAGAGATACATTAATAGCACTTCGTAAAAATCAATCTGATTATATTTTTGTTAAAGAGGTAAATTGAAATGGAAAAAGAATTAAATAAAAATTGTGCTAATTGTCCTGCTCATAATTTAAGTCATCTTGTTAAGCTTGGAATCGATATGACTGATTATGATTATGTTGTTGCATTAGCAGGTAATCCAAATACCGGTAAAAGTACGGTATTTAATAACCTTACTGGATTAAAACAGCATACTGGAAATTGGCCTGGTAAAACTGTAAGCCGAGCAGAAGGAGGTTTTATTTATGCAAATAAACGTTTTAAGATTGTTGATTTGCCAGGAACTTATTCTTTGCTTTCAACAAGTACAGATGAAGAAATTGCTCGTGATTTTATTTTATTCGGTCAACCTGATGTTACAGTAATTGTAGTAGATGCAACAAGATTGGAAAGAAATCTTAATCTTGTTCTTCAAGTTTTAGAAATTACCGATAGAGCAGTATTGTGTTTGAATTTAATTGATGAAGCAGAACGACACGGCATTAAGATAGATGATAGATTATTATCAAAAAAATTGGGAATACCAGTAGTACCAGCGGCTGCAAGAGAAAAAATTGGCATTTCTGAATTATTAAAAATGATTTATGAAGTAGCCACAGGAAATTATGTTTGCAGACCATTCAGAGTAACAAATGATTTTCATAAACTTACACATGCTGTAGAGGAACTTGATAAAAAACTTCAAGAATTATTTCCCAACCTTAATAATACAAGATGGATTGCATTACGATTACTTGAAGGAGACCAGAGAATTATTGATGCAGTTCGTTCAGGTGAAATAGGAACCATAAAACTATCAGAAAATATTTCTGCATAAACTTGGAGTAAATTGACTATGGATAAAGAAAATTTAATTGAAACTGCAAATAAGCTTAGATGGCAGTTTGGAGACGGATTACATGATTTAATTATTGAATCAATTTATAAAAATGCAGAAGAAATTGCTCAAAAGGTTATATCTAAAAAAGGGAATAAACAAAAATTCGACTTTGATAGATTTATAGACAAAATTGTTACAAGTAAATGGACTGGCTTTCCAATTATGTTTTTGCTTCTTGCTTTTGTTTTCTGGCTTACGGTTGTAGGTGCAAATTATCCATCAAAATTAATTTCTTTTTTACTTGTTGATACAGTTCATCCATTCTTAAAAGGAATAGCACTTGATTTACATTTTCCATGGTGGCTAAGCGGTGTACTAATTGATGGAGCTTATCTGTCAATGGCATGGGTAGTAAGTGTTATGCTTCCACCAATGGCAATATTCTTCCCTTTGTTTACTTTTCTGGAAGATTTTGGTTTTTTGCCAAGAGTTGCATTTAATATGGATAGTCTTTACAAAAAAGTAGGAGCTCATGGAAAACAAGCATTGACAATGAGCATGGGATTTGGCTGCAATGCTGCAGGTGTAATAGCAACCAGAATAATTGATAGTCCCCGTGAAAGATTAATTGCAATAATTACAAATAATTTTTCTCTGTGTAATGGAAGATGGCCAACTCAAATTTTAATTGCTTCTATTTTCATTGGAAGTTTAGTGCCACCTTATTTAGCAGGATTAATTTCAGCTGCTTCTGTTGTAGGTGTCGCAATTTTGGGAATTATTTTTAGTTTGATTGTCTCCTGGTTTTTATCGAGAACAATCTTAAAAGGGGAAGCATCTGCTTTCAGTTTAGAATTGCCTCCATATCGTCCTCCTAAGATTTTACAAATTCTTTATACATCATTGATCGATAGAACAATATTTGTTTTATGGAGAGCAGTAGTTTTTGCATTGCCTGCTGGTGCAGTAATCTGGCTTGTAGCAAATATTAATATAAATAATATCAGTCTTGCAGAACATTTTATTAACTGGGTTAATCCAGCAGCTATTTTGATTGGATTAAATGGAGTAATAATTCTTGCATATATTATTGCAATACCTGCCAACGAGATTGTGATACCCACAGTTCTGATGCTTACAGTATTAACCACTAAAATATCAGGTGTAGGTGCAGGAGCTGGCGTCATGTTCGAACTTGAAAATGTTTCTGATGTTGCTGCATTATTACAGGCTGGCGGGTGGACTACTTTAACAGGAATTAATTTGATGCTCTTTAGTTTACTTCATAATCCTTGTTCAACAACAATATTTACAATTTATAAAGAAACTAATAGTGTTAAGTGGGCATTAATTTCAACTTTTCTTCCAATTATTTTAGGAATCTCAGTTTGTTTTATTGTTACAAGGATTTGGTTTTTGTTTGGATAAGATTTTCAAATTCGTTAAGAAAATTATTTATTAAAATCATTTACTCTGAATTAATATTCTATAAAGTTTTTCTGATACTTTTTACATTATTGATTTCGTGGCTAATTGTTTTCTTCGAATTAGAAATTGCAAGCTGCATCATATATTCTTGATGGTCTAAAATTGGTTCAGTATACACAGGATGATTAAAAACATATTTTCCCGTTGGAAGTAAAACTCTTGCTTTGACATTGTCTTTCAGGCATGTATCTAAAATATGCTTTTTAAGAAATTCTTTATGTTCAGGGTCTTTGATTGGAAAAGTGATTTCAACTCTTCGGTCTAAATTTCTTTGCATTAAATCAGCACTGCTTAAGTATATTTCTTCATTCCCGTTATTGTAGAAATAGTAAATTCTGCTATGTTCTAAAAATCTTCCAACAATACTTATCACTTTTATATTTTCACTTAAATTAGGGACCTGCGGGATTAAACAACATACACCTCTAACTATTAAATCAATTTTAACCCCATTGCGAGATGCCTCATATAATGCTGCTATTAAAAGTGGGTCAACAAGAGAATTGAGTTTGAATATTAAATGTCCTTTGCCACCATTCTTTACATTTTTTATTTCTCTTTCAATTAATTCAAGAAATGTTTGTCTTTTATTTATTGGAGCAACAGATAATTTTCTGTATTCTTTTTGTTCTGAATATCCAGTCAGATAATTAAAAATTTCTGATACATCTGCACATATTTCTTCATCTGTTGTGAATAGACCAATATCTGTATAAATTTTTGCTGTTTCAATATTATAATTTCCCGTTGATAAGTGAACATATCTTTTAACCCCTTCTGCTTCTTTACGAACAACAAGAGTCATTTTAGCATGTGTTTTTAGTCCAACCAAACCATATACCACATGAACGCCAGCTTTTTCGAGTTCACGTGCCCAGTAAATATTATTCTCTTCATCAAATCTTGCTTTTAATTCAACTAAAACTGCAACCTGTTTTTTTCTTTCAGCAGCTTCAATTAAATATTTCACTATTGGAGAATTCTGACCGACACGATATAATGTTTGTTTTATTGCAAGAACATCAGGGTCCCGAGAAGCTTCTTTTATAAAATCAACAACTGGAGTAAATGATTCATATGGATGATTAATTAAAATATCCTTTTTGCTTATGAGAGAAAAAATATTTTCTTCTTCATCAAAAATTAAAGGTGTTACGGGATAAAAAGGTTTATCTTTCAAATGTGGCATAGATAAATCGTAAAGCTGAATTACATCGCTTAAACCTAAATTGCCATCAATTATATGTAAATCTTCACGAGTTATTTCGAGATTTTCAATCAATGTATCAATCATATAATCAGGCATTTGTTTTTCAACTTCAAGTCGAACTACAGAACCAAATTTTCTTTGTCGAATATTTTCTTCAATTAACTGCAGTAAATCATCGGCTTCGTCTTCCTGGATTTCAAGGTCGGTGTTTCTTGTAATTCTGAATCTGTATGCTTCAAGAACTTCAAGACCGGGAAAAAGCATATTAAGATTAGATTTGATTAAGTCTCCAATCCATACAAATTTGATGACCCCGTTAGAACTAAATGATTTTGTTTTAATTATCTTATCAATTCTTAAAAGACGAGGTAATATGTTAGGTACTTTAACTCTTGCAAAATGTTTTTCACCTTTTTGATTTTTAATTAAAATAGCAAAGCTCAAGCTAAGATTTGAAATGTAAGGGAATGGTCTTCCCGGGTCAAATGCTAATGGTGTTAAAACAGGATAAATTTCTTTTATAAAATAATTATTTAATCCTTCTCTTTCTTCTTTGGTGAGTTCATCTATACTGCAAATAAAAATTTTATTTTTTCTGAGTTCAGGAATTATGTAATTATTCCAATAATCATAAATTTGATTTAGCATTGGTTTCAATGTGCTTTCAATTTGACGGAGCTGTTCAACAGGGGTTAAACCATCAATTGATGCTTCATACACTTTTGCTCTTATCTGCTCTTTAAGTCCCGAAACACGAATCATATAAAATTCATCAAGGTTTGAAAAGAAAATTGAGATGAATTTAATTTTTTCTAATAAAGGTAAATTTGGATTAAGAGCCTCTTCGAGTACTCTTCTGTTAAATTCCAGCCAGCTTAATTCACGATTAAAAAAATATTGTGGTTTATAGTATTTCTGTAAGTTTTCTTTTGTAATCTTCATATTTAATGAAATTTTAAAATGAATATACTGTTTTTAAAATTTATTTACAGTAAAGTTTATTACTAAGCAAATGAAATTTACAAGCTACAAAAATCTATTTATTTGATTTTTTAGCTGAAGAATAATTTTCTAAATCGTAATTTATTTCTTTATCGGGCATGGGCAATCTTTTTATGTTTACTTTAGCTCTTGCAAAAAATTCTTCAGCTAATGTATCATGATAATCAGAAAATATTACAATTTCTTTGATACCCGCAGCTATAAGAGCTTTTGCACAATTCGTGCAGGGCATATTTGTGATATATGCAGTAGCTCCTTGTGTACTTACACCATGTAAAGCACATTGAAGAAGAGCATTCATTTCAGCATGAATAGTTCTAACACAATGATTATCAACTATCATACAGCCTACATCTTCACAATGCTCATCACCAGGTATAGAACCATTGTATCCTGTTGATAAAATTTGTTTGTCTTTTACAATTACACAACCGCAATGCATACGAGGGCATGTTGCACGTTCGGAAACAAGCATTGCAACTTTTAAGAAATATTCATCCCACGAGGGTCTTTTCTTTTGGTAATTAGACATTATGATTCTCCACTAAATGATAAACAGATTATTAATCCATAAAAATAACATCTCATAAGATAAAAAAAAACTGGTATGGCTGAGGGCGACACCATACCAGTTCGATATGCTTCTATTAGGAGGGTTATAGACACTCAGGAACGAGGGCAATTCCTTCGTGTCAAGGGATATTTCTATTGCAAATATAAATAATCATCTACAAAATGCAAAGGAAAAATTTTTCTCTTTAAAAATAATTTAAAAAGTTAATAATTCTTTAATAAAACAAATTTAAAAAACTGATTGATTTATTTATCATCTGAAAGATTATCTTTTTAACAATATTTTGAAAGTTGTTCCTTTATTAACAATCGATTCTTTTACAAAAATTTTCCCTTTGTGGTAATCTTCAATTATTCTTTTAGAAAGACTTAAACCTAATCCCCAGCCTCTTCTTTTAGTTGAATAACCAGGCTTGAAAATTTCTTTCCTCTTATTATGTTCTATTCCTTTTCCTGTGTCAGAGATTTCAATACTAATTAATTTTTTTGAAGATGCAATATTGAACTCTATTTTACCTTCTTTATTTTCAATTGCATCGAGTGCATTCTTAATTAAATTTTCTATTACCCATTCAAACAATTCAGCATTTATTTTTGCTTTTACATCTTTGTCGCCTTTAATTGAAAGAGTTACATTTTTGCCAAGTTGTGGAATTCTTCTTTCAAAATAATGAATTATTTTTTGAATAATTTCATACGGTGATTCTTCTTTTAATTCTGGTAGAGAACCAATTTTTGAAAATCGTGTAACAATTTTATTTAATCTGTTCAAATCATTTCTAATTTCTTCAGCTACATCAAGAACTTTGTCGGGATTATCAAAATTCATTTTTAAGATTTCATGCCAACCTAAGAGACTTGAGATAGGTGTACCTAATTGATGAGCTGTTTCTTTCGACATTCCAACCCAAATGCTGCTTTGTTCATTTTTTCTTATGTAGTTGAAACTTGAGTAAGCAATCAAAAGAAAAAATATTGCAAATAATATTTGTAAATAAGGATAGTATTTTAATTTTTCAATTATCTCAGAATCTCCATAATAAATGTATTGAATTACTTTTCCATCAGGAGTTTTAACACTTATCGGTGGATGTTTGCTTGATAATTCTTCTAATTTACTTTTCAATATTTTTTTGATTTGTTTTTGAGATAATCCTTTATTGATATCAATGTTTTTGTAGCCAATTCCGACTTCAGTTGAAATTAATTCATTATTCTGGTCAGTTAAAATTAAAGGGAAATCAATCCTTTGAATTACATTTTGGAAAATAAATGTTAAATCTGTTTCGGGAGAACTTGTGCTTGTAATGTATTCAAGACTTTTAGCATATAATTCAACAATTTCTTTTTCTCTTTTCTGTAATTTATTAACGAGACTTTGTGTATAAAACCATGTTCCTAATGCTATAAGAGTACCGATGAGGAGGAGTATTATTTTTAACTTCAAGGCAAGTGAGCCTCTGAAGATTTTCATAGAGATTCTTTTTTAATAAATATTAAAATTAACTTAGAGTTCTATAGTTTGTTGACGACTTGGTCCAACAGAAATTATGCTTATTTCAAAACCACTCTGTTCAGAAATAAAAGTTAAATAATCTTTAGCTTCGCTGGGAAGGTCATCATAATATTTAATATTACTTATGTTCTTTTTCCATCCGGGTAATGTTTCATAAATTGGTTTTACTTGCATTAGTTGATTAACATCAGTAGGAAAAGTTTTTAATTTTTTGCCATTTATTTCATAACCAACACAAACTTTAATTTCATCGAGGTAACTAAGAACATCAAGTTTTGTGATAGCTGCTCTTTCAATTCCATTAATCATTCTTGAATAATTTAAAAGAAAAGCATCAAACCAGCCGCATCTGCGGGGTCTTCCAGTAGTTGCTCCATATTCTGCTCCTACTTTTCTTAACTGTTCTCCTTCTTCATCTGTAAGTTCAGTAGGAAAAGGTCCCAATCCTACTCTTGTTGTATATGCTTTTACTATTCCGATGACAGACATAATTTTTGTTGGAGGAATTCCAGTGCCGGTGCAGGCACCTCCTGATGTTGGATTGGAAGAAGTAACATAAGGATAAGTGCCAAAATCTATATCAAGCAAAGTTCCCTGTGCACCTTCGAGTAAAATTGATTTTCCTTCCGCTATTGCATTATTCAAATATGTTGGAACATCTGTAATATACTGGTCAATTTTTTTATCGAATTCGAGATATTCTTTGATAATTTCATTTACATCTAACTCATCATGATTGTAAACTTTTCTGAGTAATGTATTTTTTTCTTCTAAGTTAAATTTTATTTTTTCTTCGAGTACAGATTTATTTAGCAGGTCAACAATCTTAATTCCTTTTCTTGCATATTTGTCTATATAACATGGTCCAATTCCTCTTCCTGTTGTTCCAATTTTTGCAGCGCCGCTTTCACTAATTGAATCGAGAAGTTTGTGATATGGCATTATTAAATGAGCATTGTGACTGATATATAATCTTCCTTTGATATTTATGCCATTGCTTTCAAGGAGTTCAATCTCTTCTAGAAGAGCTTTTGGATCAATAACTACTCCATTACCAATAACACAGATGACATTTTCTCTTAAAATTCCAGAGGGTATAAGATGAAGTATGTATTGTTTATCTCCAATTTGAACTGTATGACCTGCATTAGCACCACCTTGATATCTTACAACAATGTCATATCTTTCAGAAAGTATATCGACAATTTTACCTTTACCTTCGTCTCCCCATTGACTTCCAACGACAATGGTAACACTCATCATTAACTCCTGTTAAATTGATAGGAAGGGAAAAACTCCGGAAAAATTCCGGAGTCTATTTTAATTACTAAAGCTTTTTACTGCTTCATCAACAGATGAATAATGTTCAAATATTGTTATTAATTTAGTAATAACTAAAAGGCTTTCGATTTTCTCGGTAGCGTTAGCTAATTTCAAAGAACCGCCGCCATTTTTCATTGTTGTGTATCCGCTTATCAACATACCTAAACCAGAACTGTTCATAAATTTACAATCAGCCAAATCAATAACAACATTTTTTTTGCCTTCATCTAAAAGTTTGTGCAGAAGGTCACTGAATTCCTGAGCTTCTGGACCGCCCATTACATTTCCTTTGAGCTCAATTACTACTGCTCCGTATTTTTCATAAGTTTTTATTTTCATAATTTCTCCTGAAGATTATTAATTCCTTTATTTTCAATATAATTTATTTTCCCAGTTGGATATAATGATTAACAAATATTTATATTGGCAGTTAAGTTATTGAATCTTATTGTAAAAATAAAATAATTTTATTTACCATGATAGAGTTTAAGAAAATTTTTTTTATTAATAGAACATTATTTCTTATTTACCGTCTAAAATCATGACTTTAGAAGAATATAAAGAAAAGTCCAAAATATCAAATATTGAAGACGAAGATTTTGCTTTAATAAAAAATTTTATTGCCGGAGATGAATCTGTATTCAGAACACTTGTTATTAAACATAGAGAAAAAGTGCGCAATCTGGTCTTTATAACTCTTGGAGATGCTGAAAATGTAGATGATATCTCTCAAGAAGTTTTTATTAGTGTCTATCATAAATTAAAAGAGTTCAGATTCGAATCGAAATTTACTACATGGTTATATAGAATAACAATTAATAAATGCAGAGACTTTTTAAGAAAGAAAAAAGTTAGAAGTATTTTTGTTCCTCTTGGAGATTCTGATAGAGAATATCCAACAGGTCCATTTTCAGAAAATATTGATATTCCTCAGCTTGTTAGAAAAGCAATAGATAAATTGCCTGAGAAGTTAAGAATACCATTGATTCTTAGAGACATTGATGGATTAAGTTACAAAGAAATAGCCGAGCAGCTAAAAACTGAAGTTGGTGTTATTAAATCAAGAATATTCAGAGCTCGTGAAAGCTTAAAAATTATTCTTGAACCATATCAGAAAGAATGGAAACTTTGATGTGAAAAATTCAAGTGAAAATATTGAAAAAACATTTCTGAAAAAATATTTGCCAATTTTACCAATTATTATTCTTACAATTTTGTTAATGATTTTTTTTCATCATAATAAAAATCATGTTGGTGATTTAATTGAAAAGGGGAAAAAAGATTTAGTTTCGTTTTACATGGAGAATCTAAGACCAATTTTCTCAAGCTCCCAAATTACTAATGAGGATATATTTAATTTTGCTTTGTACCGAACTATTCCTGTTGATAAACAAAATAATAAAGTGTTGATAGTTTCTGATAAAGGCAATAATCAACAAGTTTTTGAAATAAAAAAACTTCCATTCAATAAAAACACAGAAAATTATAAAAAGTTTATCGAATACATGGAACTAAATGAAAGGGAAAAGGAGAAAGTTGATTCTATTCTTAATTCTTATAAAAAGGAAATATCTTTGTCAATCCTGATGAATGATAACAAAACAATCGCAATTAACCCAAAACTTGCAGAATTGCAGAAAGTAATTACAGCCGATTTAATAAATTACCTTTTGAAAATAAACCGTAATTTAGCTGATAAAAGATTGAACATACCAAAGAATATTAATTTTCAAGAGATAATTTCGTTATCAAAAAGGCAGCCTGATAACAAGTATATTTTTATTACACCGGATACAATTTTTAAGAAGTCCTTTAATTTGGATACAAATAAAATGAAATTAGATTTGGATGGTAACATTAAATCTCCTGTAGCTGATAAAAAATTGAATGAGATTAATATTGAATTTTCGTTTAATAAAAGAAATAAAAATGTTCCCAAATATTTTTCGATTGTAGATTCGAACAACATTAAAATAACAATTCCAATTGAATTAAATGATATTATGCCTTTGATTAATGAAAGCATTAATGTAAAAATTGAAGATAAACTTTTTGAAGATATTAAGAAAAAAGAGATGAAAAAACAAAAGCATGAATTGAAAAATGATATTCAACTGAATTTTGAAAATCCTATTGAATTTGTAAACAAAGCACTAGAAATAGCCGCAAAGCAAAAAGATTGGGAGGAATTTGGCAAAAAAATGGATTCATTGGGAAGACAATTAGAAAAGAAATATTCTGATTCAGTTTATAAATCCACAAGGAAATATAAAAAATCAATTAAAGACTAAAATGAGTTTAAGAAGTTTTTATGATTGCAAATAATTTAAGAGCAACATTAGCTAAGAGATTAGAAAATACAATAATAATTTCGATTTTACTGGTAATTTATAATCTGATATTTCCTATTCATAATTCTTTGATTTTATTTTTGATTAATGAAGTGCTGGTCTTTGGTGTTCTTTACTTTTTATATCATTACATGAATTCAATTGTCGAAACAAAAAAAGAATCGCCTCTTTCTTTAATTCTAAATTCAGGAATTCTTACTGCTTTAATTTTCTTTATTATTTCAGTTACAGATGCTCTTTTCGGGAAAAATGTTCAGGAAAATTATCATGCTGATATTTTTAATTCTTTAATTTCTATTGCAATTGATTTTGTTTTTATAGTCGCAGTAATCTATATATTTTCTACATTGAGAACACTTTTTTTTCTTCGACAGGTTAAAGACCAATCATTGTATTTCAATACAATGATAATTTTCTTTGCAATAACTTTTTTCTCAGATTTATCTCAGGTCAACTTATCTCTCGATTTTATTCATGATGCTTTTTATGTCGTTTCAATTGTTTTAATATGTTTGAATTCTTTGAAAGTATCATGGATTGCTTTCCTTTCAAAAAAGCAAAAAACTTATTTGTTGATAATTTCAATTGTATTGTCAATTCTCTTTGGAATTAATTTTTCATTATTAAGTGAAAATACACCTGCTAAAATTTTTCTATCTAATTTTTCTTCGGGATTTGTTTCTATTTATAGTTTAATTATGATTTATGGGATGATTTACTTTGGAATTATTTTCTTCACAACATTATTTCATATGCCAACTGCCGAAGCTTTTGACAGAAAATCTGAAGAAGTTTCTTCTTTGATGGATTTAACAAAATTGATTACACAGGTTTTTGATTTTAAAGAATTGGCAGATACAGTTACTTCCATAACAACTAAAGTTTGTAATTCATATGCAGCTTGGCTTGTTACCAAAGTTGATGAAGAGTATGAATTAAATTCTGTTAAAAATATTGCTTATGTTGATGCAGATAGATTGACAAAAAAATTTTTGCAAAAAGAAGAACCTTTAACAAGTGTTAACATACTTGATAGTAGTTTACTCAATCAATTTAATAGCGGTGAAGTTTTAAATTACAAATCAATTGCAATTGCACCACTTAAAGTTCATGGTGAGATCAGCGGATACCTTTTTGCTGCAAGACGACACGAAGTAAATTTTGATGAAGAAGACAAACGTTCAATTCAAGCTTTTGCAGATTATGCTGCTGTAGCTCTTGAAAATGCCAAATTGATAGCTGAATCGATTGAAAAAGAAAGATTGGAGAAAGAACTTGATGTTGCAAGAGATATTCAAAGAAGAATTCTGCCAAATAAAATTCCGGAATCTGAACAATTAAAAATTACTGCTATGTTTATTCCTGCATTTGAAGTTGGCGGTGATTATTATGACTTTTTTGAACTGAGTGACGATAAATTGGGTTTTGTTGTTGCAGATGTTTCTGGCAAAGGAATTACTGCCGCATTTATAATGGCAGAAATAAAAGGTATTTTTGAATCACTTGCAAAATTAATTATTTCACCTACAGAATTATTAATAAAAATTAATGAAGTACTCAAAAATAGCTTGGACCGTAAAAGCTTTGTTACTGCTGTTTACGGAATTGTGGATAAAAAAAATGGAATTCTTAATTTTGTAAGAGCAGGTCATCCTCCTGTGATTTATTGTTCTGAAGGAAAAGTTGAAAGACTGCTTCCATCAGGATTGGGATTGGGATTGGATTATTCAAATGGATTTGCTAACTCGCTGAAAGAAATGAAGATTAATCTTAAGAATGGTGATATAATTGCATTTTATTCAGATGGAATTCCTGAAGCAAAAAATGCTGAATACAAAGATTATGGTTACGATAGATTTGAAAAGATAATTCAAAAAAATTGTAATAAAACTCTTGATGAAATTTCGAATGAAATAATTAAGGATTTGACATTGTTCTCAAAAGACAATACTCAGCATGACGATATAACACTTGTTTTGTTTAGATGGTATTCCGATAAAAACTAATTATTTTAATAAATGTAAATACAAAAATCTTGATAAAACAAATCAAGAAACAATATGGAGTGTTGAATGGCAGATTTTAATGTAAATCTCCGTTGTTTTGAATCGGTAAGCATTATTGATGTTAAAGGTTATCTTGATGCTCATACAGCACCGGAATTGGAAAATGTTTTTAATAAACTGCTAAATGAAAAAAAATTCCGAGTAGTTGTTAACTTCAATGAACTCAATTATATAAGCAGTGCCGGACTCGGAGTTTTTATGGCATACATTGAAACAATGCGTCAAAATAATGGCGATATTAAGTTTTCTAATCTAAAAGATAATGTTTACAACATTTTTGATTTACTCGGTTTCCCTTTACTATATGAATTTTACAAAGATGAAAAAGAAGCCATTAATAAGTTTATCGAACAGGAAAAATCTTGAACCAGTTAAATAAAAATTTTGAAAAAGTACTGATAATTAAAAGTACTACAGAGAATCTGTCCAGAGTAAGAGAATTTACAAGACAGGCAGCAGAAGAGTGTAAATTTTCTGAAGACACAATTGAAAAAATTGTGCTTGCAGTTGACGAAGCATGCACCAATATTATTAAACATGCTTATAACTATTCACCTGATGGCATTATTAATCTCTCAATAAAAGTTAATAATGACAAATTTATTGTAACAATAATTGATAATGGACTTCATTTTAATCCAGAACTTGTGCCAGAACCCAATATTCAGGAATATTATAAACAGAAGAAAATTGGCGGTTTGGGAATGTATTTAATGAAAAAACTTATGGACGAAGTTAAATATTCCACTCTCTCTGATAATAGAAATCAGGTGGTTTTAGTCAAATATTTTGAACGATAGGAATGCAAAAATTTGATAGTAATGCAGCCTTAAGAAATCTTTCTGCACTTGTTGATTTCAGCAATCTCGTAAATTCAAGCCTCGATCTCGATTTTGCATTAAACAATATATTACTTACATGCCTCGGAAAATTTCATACTTCGAAAGGTTTAATAGCTTTGCTAAACGACAATAATGTTCTAGAAGTTAAAGCCTTCAAAGGAGTGAGTAAAGAAATTGTTGATTTATTTCCCTCTGTTAAATTGGAAGAAATTTCATTAAGCAAAGAATTAAATGAATTTATCACACAAAATAATTTTGAAGTTGTTCAAACAATAAAATCTTCTCAGGGAATTAAAGGATTAATTTTATTAGGTAAAAAATTAATTGGCCAGAAATATGAAGAAGATGATATTGAATTCTTAAAGACTATATTAAATGTAGGTGCAACTGCAATTGAAAATTCTTTGATAGTAAATAAGCTAAAAGAAGTTAATCGAGAACTTGATGCAAAAGTAAATCAATTGAGTTCACTTTTTGATTTGAGCAAAGAATTTAGTGGAATTCTTCAACCTGAAGCAATTGGCAGATTACTGGTTTATACTCTGATTGGACATATGCTTGTCTCGAATTATGCAATTGTGATTTGTGAAAGAAAAAATTTTTCTTTTTTAGAAAATAGTTTTAATGAAAATTTATTAAATGATTCACTAAAAGAATGCAATATAAATTTATTTGACAAACCTGTAATTAGACAAGATTTGCTGAAAGAAAATAAAAAGCTTTTTGATTTAGGTATTGAATTAATTGTCCCGATGCAAATTAAAAATGAAACAAAAGGATTGATATTGCTTGGTAAAAGAAAAAATAATCTCCCGTATTCAAAATCTGATATTGAATTTATATACTCACTTGGAAGTCTTGCAATTATTTCAATTGAGAATACAAGATTATTTCAGGAAATGATAGAGAAGCAAAGAATGGAACGAGATTTAGAAACTGCACGAAGCATACAAAAAAATCTTTTACCCAAAACAATTCCTTCATTATCGAATTTAAGTTTAGCAGCATACAATGTTTCTGCAAGAATTGTAGGCGGAGATTACTATGATATTGTCAAACTTGATGATGATAAAATTCTAATAGCAATTGCAGATGTATCGGGCAAGGGAGTTCCAGCATCACTTTTGATGGCTAATTTACAGGCATTTTTAAAATCAATTTGCAAGCAACGACTTCCGCTAGACGAAGCAACCAACTTGATTAACGACCTTGTAGCAGAAAACACAACTTTGGGAAGTTTCATTACATTTTTCTGGTGTGTATTTGATAATTCAAATAAAAAGCTGACATATGTTAATGCAGGGCATAATCCTCCTTTGCTTTTAAGAGAAGGGAAAATTTATAAATTGAAAAAGGGAGGTATGGTGCTTGGATTTCTGCCCACTTCAATTCCATATATTTCAGAAACAATTGAGTTGAAAAGCAAAGATGTTATTGTTCTATTTACTGATGGAATTACAGAAGCAATGAATAAAAATTTTGATGAGTATTCAGATGAACGATTAGAAAAATTATTATTAGAAAATTCTGAATCTGAACCACAAGAAATTTTGGATAAAATAAAACTGAGTGTAAGTAATTTTATTGATGGAGCAGAACAAAGTGATGATATAACTTGTCTGGTTATGAAAGTTAAATAAAACTGAAGGGGTTGACTAAAAAGTAATTTTTAATTTGTGAAAAATCTTTTAAAATCTGTGTTTTCCCGTATCTTTTTAAGCTTACTCTTATTAGCCAACCCCTTCATAAAAGGGGGGAATTAAAATTCAATTTTTGTTTTAGTTCTATTTGCTACTTCAAGAACAAATGCACTGGCAATAAAGATTGATGAGTATGTTCCTGTAATCATACCAATAAATAATGCGAATGCAAAACCTCTTAAAACCTCGCCGCCAAAAATTAAGAGCACAATTATTGTTAATAAAGTTGTGAAAACAGTTATTAATGTTCTGCTCATTGTTCTGTTGATTGCATGATTCATATTTTCTTCGAGCGGCAAAGATTTATGAAGTTTCATTTGCTCTCTTACTCTGTCAAAAACAATAACAGTATCGTTTATTGAATAACCAACTAATGTAAGGAAAGCAGCTACAACACTGACTGTTATTTCAAGATTTAATCCGGGAATTACTCCATATAAAATAGCAAACAATCCAAGTGTAATTAAAATATCATGGAACAGAGCAATAACTGCACCAAGAGCGAAAGCAAATTTAAATCTGAAACCAAGATAAATCAGAATTACAATTAAGGATAGCATTACTGCTATGATTGCATCAGTTTTTAATTCTTTACCTACCTTTGGTCCAACTTTATCTTCTTTTAACACATTGAAAGGATTATTAACAAATTTTTCAGAAAAATTTTCTTTAATCCAGTCAGCAATACCAAGTCGAACAACAACACCTGTATTTGTTGGTTCTTCAGAAACTTTAGCAGTTTGAAATCCGGCTTCGAACAATCGGTTGTTAATAACTTCTGCAGTTTGAGGGTCTGAAAAATTGTAAGTAATAGAACTTGAAGTAGAATCAATTACTTTTTTCTCAATACCTGGCAGAGTATTTTCGATTATAGCTTCAATTTTTGATTTAACTTTTGGAATAACATTCGAAGGGATTTCCTGCATTTCAGTTCTTAATAGAATTCCAGTAGAGCCGCCAAAAGTTTTGACTTCAACATTTCCCAAGCCAATTTTATCAACCTCTCTTCTAATTTCGGCAATATTAATCGGCTTTTCAAATTGAATTGCTACCTCTGTTCCTCCCTTGAAATCGATACCAAATTGAAGACCTCTAATTAAAATATTGAGTAATCCAATTAATAAAATAATTGAAGAAACAACATAAAATGTTGTTCTTTTACTCATAAAATTAATATTTAGATTCTCGAATAAGCGCATCTATTTAATTTCTCCTTTATTAACCAACATTAATTTTATAACCTTTAGAAACCATGTAATCAAAAATTATTCTCACAAGAACAAGTGCAGAGAATAAACTTGTCAAAATTCCAATCATAAGTGTTAAGGCAAAACCTTGAATTGGACCGCTTCCAAATTGATATAGAATGATACCAGTGAAGAATGTAGTTATATTCGAGTCGAGAATTGCTGAGAGAGAATTTTTAAATCCTGCATCAACAGCAGCTCGGTCTGTCTTGCCGGTTTTTAATTCTTCACGGATTCTTTCGTAAATAATAACATTAGCATCTACGGCCATTCCCATTGTTAAAACGATACCTGCAATACCTGGCAATGTTAAAGTAGCTTGAAAACCTGCAAGAACACCAAGTATTAACAAAACAGTTACTATTAGACCAAAATCTGCAATTGTACCTGCTTTTTTATAATAAAATGCCATGAATAATGCTACAAGCAAATAACCAAATAAAACAGAGTTAGAACCTTGCTTAATTGAATCTTGACCGAGCGAAGGTCCAACACTTCTTTGTTCAATTATATCAACTGGAGCAGGAAGTGCACCAGCCTTTAATACTATTTCAAGTAATTTTGCTTCGTCGAGATTTGGTATTCCGCTTATTTGAGAATTACCCGAAGGGATTTTACTCTGAATTACTGGAGCTGAATATACAACTCCATCAAGAACAATAGCACATCTTTTACCAATATTTGAACCAGTTATTCTTGCCCATTCACGAGCACCTTCTGAATTCATTTGCATTGTTACAATTGGAGCAGAAGTTGTAGGGTCTATATTTGATTTAGCATCAATAATTACTCCACCTGTTAACTCTGGAGTTTTATTCAGCATGTATAATCGATAATATTTTACTCCATCAGGACCACTTTCTGGTTTAGCATCATAAAGGAACTCAACATTATCAGGAATTACTTTTTTTACTTCTGGTCTTTCAAGATAAGCATTTAATTTTTGTCTATCTGATTCTTTTACAAATGCATCTGGAATTCTACCTTGAGGGTCAATTAGTCTTGCAATTGCAAAGAATGGATGTTCTTTAGCAAATTGTTCTTCTGTTAAATTCTGTTGTTTTGAAGTATCGGCTTTAACAGTTTTTGTAGTATCACCTGTTAAAGAATCACCTTTTAGTGATGCAGCTAAAACTTCGTCTATACGTTTCATTATTGGTATAGCAAATTCAGGGTCTTTAACCAATTTGAATTCAAGCAAAGCTCTGCCCTGAAGGAGTCGTTTAGCTTCTTCTTCTCTTGCTATGCCTGGAAGTTCTATTACAATTCTTCTTGAACCTTGTTTTTGAATGTTCGGTTCAGATACACCGTATTGGTCAACTCTATTACGAATAATTTCAATGGCTCGTGTTACTGCATCAGCTTCTTGTTCTAAAAGTCTTGAAATAATTTTATCATCATCTTCTCTAATTGTGCCAAAGTATCTGCTTAAACGAATTCCTTTTTCTTTTAATTTACGAGCAAGTATAGAAACAACATTTTCATTTGATAATCTGGATTCATTTTCTGCTTCTTTTAAAATTTGATTAAACTGGTCATCAGGGTCTTTGGCTAATTTTTCAAGTAGTTTTGCAGTATTGACTTCCATTACGAGATACATACCACCCTGTAAATCGAGACCAAGTTTAACTCTTTTTTCGCGGGCAGCTCTGTAATCCGGGTTATTCGATAATATGCTGTCTCTTTTGTTGTTAATAAATTCTTTAATTTGAATTGCTGGTAAGTTAGGATTGCTCTTTTTTAGACTGTCTTCAAGAAAACTTAGTTGTTGAGTAACTTTTTTGTTATTCAGATAATCTTTATAGGTAGGGATTAAAAGGTAGACAGAAAGAGCAATAGCTCCTAAAACCAGGAATAGTCTAAATCTTATCTCTTTCATTCCAAATCTTAATTTTAGTTAATGAATTAGTTAGTTGGGACTAAGACGATAAAAAGCCGGCATTTAACCGGCTTTTTATCTATTCTCTTACAACCCATGTTTTTACAGTTGCTGTAACATTCGGATGAAGTTTTATCGAAACACTGTAAATTCCAAGCGATTTAATTGGCTCGGTAATTTCAATTTTGCGTTTATCCAAATCATAGCCCTTTTCTTTCAGAGCATCAGCAATCATTTGATTGGTAACGGTTCCGAAGATTTTATCTTCCTCGCCAACTTTAACTGGAATTGTAACAGATACTTTTTCGAGTTCAGCTGCAAGAGCTTGAGCAGCTTCGAGTTCTTTTGCTTCTTTTTTAAGTATCTGTTTTTTTTCTTCTTCCAGTGCACGAATATTTCCCTTTGTTGCCTGATAAGCAATCTGGCGGGGAATAAGATAATTTCTTGCGTAACCATCTTTAACTGTTACTATGTCGCCAACTTTTCCAAGCTGTTCAAAGTTTTTTCTTAGAATTACTTTCATTACCTTCTCCTTTTTACTTAACTGCTTCTGCAACATAAGGCAGAATTGCTAGATGACGAGCTCTTTTAATAGCTCTTACCAATTCACGGTGTTGTTTTGCACTTAAACCGGTAATACGGCGGGGAATTATCTTCCCCTGATCCGTAATGAATTTCTGTAATTGCTTAGCATCTTTGTAATCAATATATCCTTCGATTACTCGTTTTATTTTTTTTGTAGTTTTCATTTTCTTCTCTTAATTATTGATTGTCTTTCATCAAATCAGATTCTTCATCAGTTAAGAATTTATCAAATGAGTTATCTTCAAAATCTGAATCATCACTTTCAGAGACGACATCATTGTTGTTCGCCTCTCCATTGCCTTGTGATTTATTAAATTTGTTTAAGAATTGAATTCTCTTTGCTTTAATTTCAACAATTGTTCTGTTCTTGCCATCTTCAGTTTTGAAAGTTCTGCTTTGAAGTTCGCCGTCGATTAAAACTGCACTGCCTTTTTTAAGGCGGTCGCGGCAGCTATCTGCTAATTTGTTCCATGCAACTACTCCAACATAGCAAACATCTTCCTGCCATTGATTGTTGCTGTCTTTGTATCTTCTGTTTGCTGCAATGTGAAAATTAACAACAGGAGTGTTGTTTGATGTTTGTCTGAAGACAGGATCTTTTGTTAAGTTTCCTGCTACTATTACACTGTTTAGTTCTGGCATCTTTAATTCAGCCATCGTAACCTCCATCTTAACTTAGTTTGTTATTCGATACTTTCGTTATTTGTGTTTATATCTTCTTCTGAAGATTGCTCTTCAGTTTGAGAAGATTCTTTTTGTTTTTTAATTGCTTCTAAAGCAAACTTGTCAAGTGCTATTGTTAAATAGCGAATGACATTTTCATCTAATCTTAAACTTCTTTCTAATATGCTGATTAAATTAGTTGGAGCGTTAAAGCGGAAAATAACATAATAACCACTTTTTGCTTTCTGGATAGGATAAGCTAAACGCTTACGACCCCATCTGTCAATATCAAATATCTCACCACCATGCGTGGTGATTACTTCCTGCAACCTCGAAATTGTTGCTTCTACTTGTTCATCTTCAAGTGCTGCATTGATAATCACAACACTCTCATAACTTTTAGTTCGCATTATATTTCACCTCCCTTTGGACTTTATGGCTCCTTCTTTCTATTATATTGAAGGAACAGGGTTATAAATTATTGAATTAGGTCTCAAAAATAAAACTATTTTCTAAGTCGTGCAATAACTATTCTTAATTGATTTATAAATTAATTAAAATATAAATTTCTTGAAAAATTCTAATTTTTTCTCTGCGCATTTATTTTACTGAAGTAATCAGACATTAATTTATATCCGCCTTGTATAAAATATTCAATTAATTCTATAGAAAATTCTATACTGTTATTTATGTAAGATAATTCTTCATCACTGAATTTACTTAGAACATAATCAGCAAGTTCGCCTTCACTAAATTTATTTCCAATTCCAAAACGAAGGCGAGGGAATTGATTCGATTCTAAATGATAAATTATTGATTTAAGACCATTATGGCCGCCGTCACTTCCAGATTTTCTTAATCTTATTTTACCTAATTCTAAATTAACATCATCAACCACAATTAGCATATTTTCTAAATTAATTTTGTTTTTTGAAAGGAATTCAGAAACAGCTATGCCGCTCAGATTCATATATGTTGTTGGTTTAATCAAAAAAAATGTGGAAGACCCGATTGAACCTTCCACATATTGATAATTTTCTTTTTTCTTGAAGTGAAGATTTTTTTTTGATGCAAATTTATCGAGTATTATAAAGCCAATATTATGTCTTGTCAATTCGTATTTTTTGCCCGGATTACCCAGGCCTACAATCAGATACAAGACTTAATTATTCCTCTTCTTCAACTTTTCCTTTTGCAATTACTTCAGGTTCTTTTTGAACTTCTTCACCTTCAGCTGGTGCTGTTGGTTCTGCAGCAGCTCTTGGTACAATGACTGATGCAATAATCACATCATCATGATGTAATATTTTAATGTTTTCTAATTTTAAGTCTTTGACATGAATAGATTCACCCAAACCAAGATTTGTAATATCAACTGTTATATGTTCTGGAATATTTGTTGGCAGACATTCAATTTTAAGTCTATGCATTTGATGTTGTAATAGACCACCTTCTTTAATTCCTTTTGCAGTTCCTTCAAGAACAACTGGGACTTCGATTTCAATTTTTTCATCAAGTGAAATACCCATAAAATCACAGTGAATGATTCTATCGGTTACTGGGTCAAAATGAACATCTTTCAAAACAGATTTTCTTGGTTCAGAATCATCAATTGTGAGATTAACAATGTGAGTTTCTGAAGTGTAAACAAGTGGTCTTAAAGATAATTCCGGCAAATAAATTGGAATTGGTTCAATTCCTTTAGCATAAAATATTCCGGGTACATTGCCTTCTTTTCTTAATTTATTAACCACACTTTTTGTTGATATGGTTCTTCTTTTTGCTTTGATACTTATTTCTGACATAGTAATTAACTCCTGATTATACTTACTAAATTTTATCTTTATCTATATCGAACAACGAGCTTATAGATTGATTTCTATTGCATCTAATAATTGCTTCTGCTAAAAGAGCAGAGGCTGATTTAACAATTATTTTATTTGACTTCTTCTTTAGTGGAATACTATCTGTCACATATAATTTTGTAATTGGAGAGTTATCAATTTTTTCAACAGCATCACCTGAAAGCAAAGCATGAGTGATAGCTCCATAAACTTTATTTGCACCGCTTTCTAATAATTTTTCTACTGCTTTAACAATTGTTCCGCCTGTATCAATTAAATCATCAACAATCAATACATTTTTACCTTTTACATCTCCTATTAAATTCATCTCAGCAACTTCATTGTGTTTTGATCGTTTTTTGTCTATTACAACTAATCCTGCATTTAATCTATTTGCATAAGAACGTGCTAATTTAATGCCTCCAACATCTGGAGAGGCAACAACAAGATTTTTAATTTTACCTTTGAATAAAGGTGTAAAAATTGGCGATGCATATAAATGGTCAAACGGGATGTCAAAGAAACCTTGAATTTGAGCAGCATGCAAATCCATTGTAATAACTCTATCGGCACCTGCAACAGTAATTAAGTTAGCCACAAGTTTTGCAGATATCGATACTCTCGGTTGATCTTTTCTATCCTGTCTTGCATATCCAAAATATGGAAGAACAGCTGTAACACGTTTAGCCGACGCTCTTTTAGCAGCATCAAGCATAATTAATAATTCCATTAAATTTTCTGCTGGCGGTTGAGTCGGCTGAACTATATAAACATCTTCTCCGCGGACATTATCAATAAATTTTGTCCAGATTTCACCATCATTAAATCTCTTAATAAAAACTTTTCCTTCTGGTAATTTTAAATAATTACAGATTTTCTTTGTCAATTCAGGATTTGAACTGCCAGAGAAAATTAATGGTTGTGTTTCCAATTTAGTTTTTTAGCTATGTATTCTTAAAAATTGCTGCCAAATATAATTAAATCAGTAAGGTTAGTCAAACTTCCATTCAGATAATATCTTTATTTAACACGTTTATTAAATAAAAATGCAATTACGACAATCAGCACAAACAATGCAGCAATGTATATCCATAATGGTGTTTCCTTCAATTTGAAAGGACGATAAGTAGCAGTAATATATTTTCCTGTTCCAATTTCATCTAAAGTATATTTCCATGTGAGTTTATTACGTGATACTTCAGTTGCATTGTGGTCTAATATTTGTCCTGGCAGATAATAAATAAATGTCATAGAAAAATTTTTGCTTTCAAATCCAAAGCCAGTTGCAATTGGTTTGATGAACTGAGAAAAAATTTTAGTGTTCTTTTCACCATCTTTTATTGAAAGTTTGGAATCCTTAAATGCAGGTGTAGAATTCAAAGAATCAAGACTGTTAAATTCAAGTTCCACTTTTGCATGAATTGTGCTGTCTTCGTAATCTCTGTAAACTTCTACATTAGTTATTGAGCTGTATTGAGAACTAAATTCTTTGTAAACAGAATCTTGATTGAACAAACCAAGTTGTTCTACAATTATTGAATCTCTTGGATTTGTCCATTTCATCCAGTAATGAATAAACATATTACCGCTGCCGTCTTTTTTAATAGTTGTTACCTGCATATAGTTTAGACAGCCGCTTAGAAGTAAAATTAAAAGTAATGTGAGTGATATATTTTTTTTCATAGTTTTTCAGAATTTAACAGTTCAATATGCAAAAAAAGAATTAAATAACATTCGTGTTTTTATCTGAAACTATGTTTATTTTTACAAATTAAAATTTTGTCTTTATGGTAAAAATAAAGCAATGGAGGTTAATGATGCCAACTTATGATTATAAGTGTATTGACTGCGGTTATATTTTTGAAGAATTTCAGAACATGACAGAAGCCCCTCTTACTGAATGTCCAAAATGTAAAGGACAATTAAAAAGATTGATTGGTCCTGGAGCTGGTCCAATATTTAAAGGTTCAGGTTTTTATCATACTGATTATAAATTGAAATCCAACAATAATTCCTCTAATAAAAATAATAGTTCTGACAAGAAATAATAACCGAAATGAAAATGGGTGCTCGAATAAAAAGCACCCATTTTTTTAAAAGTCCATTCCTATTGAAATGTAATAACGAGGTGTTGAAAATCTATCGAGGTTCCATTTCCAAGCTACATCAATTTTCCATAAAAATAACATGTATATTCTAAAGCCAAAGCCAGTACCGATTAATAAATCTTGTGTTACAATGCTGTTATCTTGATTACGGCCAAAAAGTTTAAGCTTTTGTGTATCGTTCCATGCAGAACCTGCATCAAGAAAAGCAACACCAAGAATATTTTGAAATAAAAGCGGCAAAGGACCTGTAAGTAAATATCTAATTAATGGAAGACGAAGTTCCATATTTAAAAGAGAATATTTAGTTCCAATTTTTTCGGCATAGTCATAACCTCTTAAAGGCATTGCAGGAGATAGAAATGCAAAGTCAGATGCATTTTCAATTGGAACATCTTCGGTTGCAAAATTTCTATTTATCCAGTTTTCTGTTCCGCCAAGGAAAAATCTTTGGGGATTTCCACCACCCGAATAACCTCCTGATAATCTGAAAGCAAAAGAATTATCAAAGAAGAAACGGAAGTAGGTTCTGTAATCAAGATTAAGTGAATAGAAACTTTGCTGTCTTCTTGATAATCCGGGGTCGCCAAATACAGTTAAAGCATATCTTGTTCCTTCAATTGGAGAAGTATAACCTTCGAGAGTATTATCATGAACAAAACTTAAAGCAGGAACAAGATAAGTTGATTTGTCTATTGGCTCAAAAATGTTGTCCAGATTTTCTGCTGTAACACTCATCAAACTTAATGAACCATCAAGTCTATAGAATCTATTAAATGGATAACTTGCAGAAGCAACAAAACCAAAATTTCTGAAGCGGTATAAATCATAACCAAAAAATGAAGTTCGATATAAAAATCTTGCTGTATGAAATGCTTCAAAACCTAAGTCAAGTCTATTTTCAAGATAGTAATAAGCTAAACCATAATCGCTGTTTTTAATATCAATTTGTAAACTGGTTATTCCAATTAATCGGTGATTTCCAAGTACATCGCTGAAAGCGAGAATAGTTGTACCCTGCAAACCGTAAAGAGTGCTGTAGCCGGCATTTGCATATATTAAATCTGGAGAGAAATTTACTTTGTAACGATTAACAAGGAAATTTCCCTGAGAATCTAATTTCTCTGTAAAAAGTTGTTTACGTCTTTCAATTCTTGCACTATCACTTTCTTCACTTGCAGCTCCAAATATGTATCTGCTGTAATCAACTTTTGATGAATCTTTTTTTACTTCAGATTTTGCTATGTATGAACCAACAAAAATTTTTCTTTCTTTTATTTGGGTAGAATCTGTTTTTTCTTGAGTGAGAGTTTTTGTGGAATCAGTTTTAGTTGTATCCTGTTCTTGAGTAAAAAGGGAAGTTGTTTCATTTTTCTTTGAACGCAGTAATGTCATGTAATTTGTTGGCTGTAATGAGTCTGCAATTGCATTCATTTCAAAAGGATTGTTCAGCATAAAAATGTTGTAACCAAGTTTATATAAAGATGTAAACACCAATTTCTTTCCGTCATAAGAAATTGATGGTTGACTTATTTCACTAAGTGAATTAGTTATTGGTAAAGCTTTTTCATTAATTAGTTCGACAGCATCAGAACTGTCAGCTTTAGCAATTGACTTTTTATAAATATTATTAATTCCATTTTTGTCTGATATAAATAAAATTTCTTTACCATCAGGAGATACTACGGGATATCTTTCATTGCTAAATGGCCAATCTGTTAGTCTTTTAATTTCTTTGGTTTCTGTGTTGATAATATATAGGTCTAACTGTTTGTAATTATGATTGCTCATCATAAAATCAGAAGGTATCATTGATGGATTAATATAATTTTCTCTATCTGATGTAAAAATTATTTTTTTCGAATCAGGAGTCCATATGGGGTCATTATCACTAAAAATGTCATCTGTAAGATTTATGAGTTCATTTGTTTTCAAATTATAAATATAAATATCCGATTGAGTTGAATTATGAGCTACAAAAGCCAATTTATCTCCATCGCGTGACCAGTCAACTGATTCAATGCCATCGAACTTAAATGGTAAATCATAACTTTTTTCTGTATTTGTATTGATAATTGTAATTACATCATATCCTTCTTTTTTAGTTGAAAGAGCAATTCTAATATTATCTGGCGACCAAGCAATAGATGGATGAAGAACAGTCAATTCTTCGAAGTCTGTTGTCTTGCCGCTTTCAACAACTTTTTTAATAATTTTTCCAGTTAATGCATCCATGACGTAAACATCAAGATAAATATCTCTATCTGAAATAAAAGCAATTTTATCTCCCTGAGGTGAAATTGAAGGACTTGTATTGTAAAAGCCGTAAGATTTTTTGTTGTCAGTTAATCTTTTTGCAAATTCATCAGGGTCCTGATATTTTGCAATGTCAGGCCAATATTCTTTTTTCAAACTTTTTTTCCAGCGTTCATTTAGTTCTTCTAATTCAATACCAATTGAAGATTTTAATGCAGCTTCGAGAGAGCCAAGTCCCTGAATTTTATTGATAAGTTCGCCTAATTTTTGTCTTCCATAAGTATCGGCAATATATTTAAAAACTGATTGACCGCCGCGATAACCGAGATACCCGCTTAGTTGATTTATATCAGGTAATGACTCACTGATGATTGCATTTCTTATAAACATATCTGTATAAGTTTCCCAGCCCTGTGAAAAATATTCTGCACTGCCTTCCATGAACCAGTGGGGAAGTTGAAGAGTAATTCCTTTTGAAATTACATTTTGAATTGAACCGCCGAAATACATGTCCTGCATCACTGCATGAACGAGTTCATGATGAATCACATGGCGAAATTTTTCATAAGAGCCTTCGAATGGGAAAACAACTCGATTCTTAAATGGTTCTGTAAAGCCGCCAACACCTTGTCCAAGATATTCATCAGTAATATTTGTTTCCTGAAAATCGTTATGTGAATTATAAACGACGAGTGTTATTCTATTATTAATTTCGTAATTAAAATCTTGTTGTAGTTTACGCAAAGCATCTTCAGCTGCTGCTGCTGTAAACTCTGCAATTTTTTCTCCACCATTTGAAAAGTAGATATCAAAATGTTTTGTCTGAATGTAAAACCAATTATGATTTTTATATTGAACTCTGTTTTGTCCAAATTGAGAAAATATATTGCAGGTTGTTAATAAAAATACTGCAAGTAAAAAAATAAACTTTTTCATACTTTACCTCGCCATTGATGACAAACAGATTAATTAATTAATCAGCTTAAAATCGATTTCTCTTTTTTCTTCATCTACACGAATTAATTTTACATTTACTTTATCACCCAGACGAATTCTTCTTCCTGTGCTTTTGCCAGTTATTGAATAATTTTTTTCATCAAATAGGTAATAATCATCATCCATATCTCGGTAACGAATTAAACCTTCTGCAAGATTCTGGCTTAGTTCAACAAAAATTCCAAAATTTGTTATTCCAGATACAACACCATGAAATTCCTGTCCCACTTTACTTTTGAGATATTCAATTTGTTTCAGTTTTACAGATAATCTTTCTGCATTAATAGCAGTTCTTTCTCTTTCAGAAGCATGTTCGCAAATTTTTTCTAAATCTTCAATGTTATATTTTTTCTCCAGCTTATTTTGCAAGTAATTATAAATCAAATTGTGAACTATTAAGTCAGGAAATCTTCTGATAGGCGATGTAAAGTGTGTGTAATACTTAAATCCAAGTCCATAATGACCAATATTTTTTGTTGAGTAAATTGCTTTTGCCATAGAACGAATTGCAATTTCATTTACAACAGCTTCTTCTTCAGTTCCTTTAACGCTATCAAGAAGTTTTTGAAATTCTTTTGATTTATTAGAACTGTTCGGGTCAAATGAATAACCAAGAGAGCGAACAAATCTTGCAAACTCAATTATTTTTTCTTTATCCGGTTGGTCATGAACACGATATACAAAAGGATAAACCTCTTCTCCTTTTTTCGGCTGAACATGTGTAGCAATTATTTGATTTGCCATAAGCATAAGTTCTTCAATTAAATTGTTACTTTCTCCAACCTTTTTGATGTTTATTTCTACAGGTTTTCCATTTTTGTCCAGTTTAAAGACAACTTCAGGCGTAAAAAAGTTTATACTGCCTTTCTTAATTCTTTTTTCTCTTAACACTTTTGCAATTTTGTTGAGCAATGCAATTTGTTCATAAAAATCACCTTTCCCCTCGTCAATTATTTTTTGAACTTCTTCATAAGTAAATCTTCTTTTGCTGTTAATTATAGATTTGTGAATTTCATAATTAACAATTTTTCCGGAAGGTGTAACTTCTGCCAAAACTGAAAAGGTTAATCTGTCTTTGCCGGGCACGAGAGAACAAATTTGATTTGATAATTTTTCTGGAAGCATTGGTATAACTTTTCCAACAAGATAAACACTTGTGCCTCTCTTAAGTGCTTCTTTGTAAGTTGCAGAATTTTCTCGAACATAATGACTTACATCCGCAATATGAACACCAAGCAGATAATTTCCATTTTGAAGTATTTCGACTGATACAGCATCATCAAAATCTTTTGCATCTTCCGGGTCAATTGTAAAAATAATTTTGTCTCTTAAATCAATTCTTTTTTTGAATTCAGATTCGGGAATTTCTTCTGTAATTTTTTCAACTTCCTTTAATACAGAATTTGGGAATTTATAGGGAAGTTCAAACTCACGAGCTATAGAGGCAATTTCAACATCGAACGAACCAGCTTTTCCAAGAACTTCAATTATTTTTCCTTCTGGATTAAGATTAGGCGAAATCCATTTAATATTTCCAACTACAACTTTATCTCCAGCTTTTGCACCGCCGAGATTTTTTGAAGAAACATAAATATCACGATGAATTTTTTTATCATCAGGGATTACAAAATAAAATGAATTACTTTTTTGAAGTGTTCCTACAATTTCTTTTCTGCTTCGTTCAACAATGTTGACAATTGTTCCTTCAATGTTTTTGCCTCTCTGTCGTTCAAGCAGTTTTACTTCAACAATATCACCATCAAAAGCTGTATTAAGATTTTTTCCTGCAATAAAAACATCTCTGATATTTTGATTATTCAGAATAACAAAACCATAATCACCATCTGAAATTATTTGCAAAGTGCCTATTAATTTTTCGCTGGCATAACGATTGAGCTGATAACGCTTGCCGGATTTTTCGAGAAATCCTTCTTCTGTAAGTTTGTGTAAAAAATATTTTAATTCGGCATATTCATAACTGTCGAATATGTTGAGTCTCTCGGCAAGCTCTTTTGATTTTATTTTGAGAGACGGATTGTTTTTGAAAAATGATTTAATTTTTTTCTTCATTAGAATACAAACCTGTATTTAAGTGCTAATTCATTTATTTTTTCGTCAAAACTGTATTTTTGAACGATTGGGTCTTTTCTTTCAACTCGAATTAAGAAATTAGGATTAAATGGATACTCAATTTTAATATTTGCTTTGTTTATGTTTTGAAAAACTTCTGTTGTGCCTCCAATGCTGTAACGAAGATTTTGAATTCTTCCCGAGAAACTGAATTTTGTATGTTCTCCAATTCTGCTGATTTGAATGTTATTAACTAAATCTCCAACAGCAGAGTTCACAAAGCTTGTAAGCATTGAACCAAGAAATGATGTTGCAGAATTCTGAACATCTGTAATTAAACCTGCAGTTTCTGCTCTATCCTGTGCAGTTAAATCATCTTTAAATTTTCCAAGAAGTATGAAAGAAAAAGCATCAGAATAATCATAACGGGTATCTTTAATGTTATTTTGAATATTTCTTGTACCGACATAAACTCCAATACTTTCAGGATTATTTGCAAGATTTTTTCCAATTTCAGAAAGAAGACCTTTAATTTTAATTTTTACAGCAACTTCTTGAGGCGCTGCATTAAGTTCTCTCGGATTTATATAATCATTTGTATAAGTTGCAACTATGTCGAGATATGGGTCGGTAATATTGCTTTCGAATCTTATTACACCTTCTGCATCAAATGTTTTGAAGAATTCTAATTTTGAACCTTGCATTAATTGAAATGAACCCTGTGCTCGTGTTACTCCATCAATGAATTCATATTTTAATTCGCCGGTCATCTCAACAAATAATTTTTGATTTGCAGCTTGAGATAAAATGAATGTCATTTGTGCAATGTTATCTACTTTAATTCCAATATCGTAATCAAACTTAAGTTCTTTTTCTCTCAAATTCTCATTTTGCTTTTTGAGATTTTTTTCTGCTTCAAGTATTTCGCTAAATCTTAATAATTCTTTATCAATTTTTGATGAATCAACTACATAAGTTATATTAAAATTACTCCCTGAATTTTGATAATTATCGCTGCTGACTGTGTAGATTAAATTTGTTTGTTTAAGCAATACATTTCCTTTAAAGAATAATCTATTATCTTTCCAAGTAAGCTGGCAGTCAGGATTTGTTTCCACAACAAGGTCACCATAGAGATATGGACTTGTCTGCCTTGATAATTCACTCAAAAGTGCAAGCCTGCCATTCACAATTATTGATACATCTTTGATTGATAAACCATCATAAAAAATATTTCCATAACCTGAAATTATGCCGCCATAACGAGTCCCTTTGGCATTAGCAAGAAGTAAACTGTCCACAGAAATTTTATCTTTTTCAAATTTTAGTTTGATTCCGCATTCGTAATTTAGATTATTGTTAAGCGACTTAAAATTTCCATTGATAAGATTCATGTAACCTGAGAATTCAGGTTTGTCAAGTCTGCCAGTTACATTGATGTCAGTAATTAAATTACCTCGCTGCTCAATAATGTTTGGAATAAGATTTCCAAGAGAACTTATATTAAAGTTTTCTGATTTTATTTTTATAGCAATCTCTTCGTCTTTTATTATTCTATCTTTTACAGATTCAAAACTTAAGTTAACCGGTATACTTCCAATTATTGTAAAAAGTGGATTGTTATAATTATAAGTTGAATCAAGATATTTAATATTGGTCCAAATTTTTTTGTTTTCATAATTAAGTGTGCCGATGAGATTTCCCAATTTTCTTTTGGAATATGAAATATCATTAACATTAATATTTGTCAATATTCTTGGATTTTTGAACTCGCCGTTAACAGAAATTTTTATATCGCAATCTGCTTTAAGAAATGGATTAATTGAACCCAATAAATAATTGCTCAAAATTTTGCCGGATATGTTATTGAAATTTAATTGCAAATTTTGTTTGCCGTTTGATTCAATAATTCCACTTGCGGTTATGGAAGAAGTATCGTGAATTAGAACGAAGTTTTTAATTTTAAAATAATCCGGATTGAAAAGAACTTTTATTGTATCACTGTTTTTCCATTTTATATTCTGAAAATCAATTGATAAATCGTTCAATAAAATTTGTTGTTCAACAGGTGTTATAAGAATAATTCCTTCTGCATTTGTTTTAATTATGTTTTCAATTTCTGCAGTTGTATTAAAAAATAATTTGCTTTGATTGAAGACTACATCTGCTTCGATATTTTCAATGTTGCCGCCTGAATAAAATCTTTTTCCTGTGAGAGATACTGTCCCAAATAATTTATCGAAAGAAAAGTAATTATTATTGCGCGTAAAATTAATATCGGTTTCCAAATCGGAAATATAAATTGTTTCATCTTTCTGCATTAAAACAAAATAATCTAAATTGAGTGATGTGTTGATTGAAAAATTTGATGACTGATTGCTGACATTTCCTTTTCCAGTTCCAACTATGTCCAATCTTTTATTGCCGAGAAGTGAAGCAATTAAACTAAAATCCTTCAGCTTAAAATTGAAATTGAAAGACAAATCTTTTTTTGCAATTTCAGGCAGATTTATTTGTAGTGTGTCAATCCTGCTTTCTTTAGAAATTACAGCAAGCGGATTTAATTGATTTAGTTTATCAGAAATAATTTTAGAAAGTGCTCTGGATTCATACGAAAGCAGTTCAATTGCCTGACTTAGAGAAAAATCACCTTCAATATTGAAATCGACAAAATCCGAAATTATGTTGATAGCTCTGTATGTATCTTGTTTTTTAAGTATTACATCAATGCTTGAATATTTTATATCAGTCTCTCTGAATTTTGATGAATCAATTCCAAATGAAAAAGTGCCTGTAATTTTATCCGGGTCGATATGTTGGCCTTCTGCACTAAAGTAAAAGTTCAGATTGCTTTTGTCACTTTCTTTTTTTGTGAATTCTGATAAATCAAGATTTTTCAAACTCCCAACAATGCTGTAAATTGGAATTGTATCATTTACAAAATCAATATTTCCCAGAAATATTGCTTCAGTTAATTTAGAATTTCCTTCAATATCTAAATTAATATTTTTGTTTTGAGCTTTTGCAGTTGCAATAAGTTTATCAATTTGAACATCATTAACAATGGAATTTTCTGCAGTGAATTTGAATTCACTTAAAAGTTCAGCAGGCTTTGTTCCTTTCCCTGTTAAAAAACCAGATGAATTGAGAATTGTTTTAAAACCAAGCAGTGGTTCTAAATTTATGTTGCTTGTTTTGAATTTTATGTCATAAATAATTGGACTCTTTTTAAGATTAAGTGAGCAATCAAATGCTAAATTCCCTTCTTCAATATTTCCTGCAAATTTAGCTTTAAAATTTGTTGGCTCTCCTGTGAATTCAATGTTTACTGCGGATACAGAAAGTTTTGCAAATTCCGGTAATTTCAAATCAGGGAGAAGGGCAATTACATCTTTGTAATTAATATCTGTGTCAACAATTTTTGCATCAATAAATAATTTTTCTGGTTTATTTAGATTCAGCATTCTTCCATTAATTTCGAAATGAGAATCTCTGTAATCGAGAACAAGTTTTTGAATATTAAAATCACCAAACTTTCCTTTTGCATACAACTTAAGCGATGGATTGCCTTTTAAAATTTCTGTGCTTTTGATAAATGATGATAAATCAGCAAAGTTGAATGAGTTAATATTCAGTTCAATTGTTACAGGACAATTTTTAAAATCATTCAACTCGACATTACCGAATAGATTCAAGCTGTCAAGTCTTGCATTTAATCTAATGTCGCTGCTGTCTGTTTCTAAAGCAAAATTTGTAATTGCAGCAAAATTTTTTGTGACTGCAAAATTTCCCGAAATATTTTTTAGAGTAAACCGATTGAGATTTGGTTTGAAAGAAAATTCTTTCAGTAAGAATAAATAATCTGAATTTTTTATGTCGATAAAAGCCTGAGCAGACAAATTTAGATTTTTAATTTGAATATCATCATAATTAATGTTGTTGTAGAATTTATTTGACTTAATGTTGTCGAAAGTTTGTTTTACAATGTTTATGTTTTTTAATTGGAAATCATTAACCTGTATGTAAAAAGAGAATGTAGATTTTGTTGTATCCTTTTTGGGTTTAAGCAGTTTTTGATAATTCCATATTCCATTTTCATGCTGAAGCAAATTTATTTTAGCATTTTCGAGGGACATTTTTCTTACATAAATTTTTTTTAGTATAAGTTGAAGAGGACTAATTTTAATCTCGATTTTATTTGCATAAAGAAGTGTATCGCCGTTAATTTTAACAGAAGTGTTTCTTAAGAAAAGGGAAGTGAGAATTGTTCCATCAATTTTTTCAATATTTAGCTTTCCATTAATTTCATTGTTGACAAGTTCAATTACTTTATTTCTGAAAAGTTCGCGAAATGTTCTTGTTTGTGAAAAGCCAATAAAAAGAATTAATAAAAATATTATCCCGAGAAATATGCCAATGAAAGTATTGATAATTTTTCTGAATAAAGAGCGTTTAGTTTTTGTTTTTTTAAATGATTGAATCATTCTTTAAATTTCTCGAGAATTGTATTAATTATATTTGTTGTTGATTGAAAATTAACAAACTCAATTGTTTCTACTTTTCCGCCAGCAGCTTCTACAATATCACTTCCAACAATTTTATCTTTAGACCAGTCAGCTCCTTTTACAAGAACATCCGGTTTTAATTTTTTAATTATTTCATAAGGAGTTTCTTCTTCGAAGATTGTTACATAATCAACAGCTTTTAAATTAGAAATTATAAAAGCCCTTTCATTTTGAGGAACAATTGGTCGTTTGCTTCCTTTTATTTTTTTCATTGATGTATCTGAATTCAAAGCAACAATTAAGATATCTCCAAGAGATTTTGCTTTATTGAGATAATCGACATGACCTGCATGAAGTATATCGAAACAACCGTTTGTGAAAACAACAATTTTATTCTGCTTTTTAAGCTCATTTCTAATTTCAATAAGTTCGTCGAGTTCTTTTATTCTGTTCATTCTTTTATCTCTTCAATTACTTCGTTGAACAATTTGTCGATTGAAATTGGCACAATCCCAACTTCTTCGCAGACAAGTCCACCTGCAAAATTTGCAAGATAAGCTGCATCGTAAATATCAGCACCTGCGGCAAGAGCAATTGTCAAAGTTGAAATTACAGTATCACCTGCACCGGAGACATCTGCTACTTTTCTTGCTTTGGTCGGTATTTTTCTTTCTGTTTTACCATTTTCAAAAAGTGCAACTCCTTCTTCTCCAAGTGTCAAAAGAACATATTTAGCTTTTAATTTTTCCATCAATGTATTGCCGGCATTTGTTATGTCTTCTGATGTTCTAATTTTAATGCCGAGCACATCTTCTGTTTCTTTTCTATTTGGTTTAAATACAGTTACATTTTTATAAGAAAAGAAGTTATTGAATTTCGGGTCAACTGTAATAATTTTTTTTGATTCATTTGCAATATTAATTATTTCTTCGATTAATCGGGAAGTAAGAACACCTTTGTTGTAATCTTCGAGAATGATTGCATCAATATTTTTGATGTTCTTTTTTAGCACATCAATAATTTTATTCTCGATTTTTGAATTGATTGGAGTTAAATCTTCTTTGTCAATTCTTACAACATGCTGATTGTGAGCTATTACTCGTGTTTTTGTTGTTGTTGGGCGTTCTTTGTCAATAATTATAAATGAATCATTAATTTTTAATTCTGCCATTAATGTGCGTAAAATTTTTCCATTGTAATCATTTCCAATCACACCAATAGGCAGCGGAATTCCTCCAAGTGTTAAAATATTATGAGCAACATTCATAGCTCCACCAAATCTTGAGAACTCATTATCAATTGCAACAACTGGTACAGGTGCTTCAGGTGAAATTCTGCTTACTTCGCCCCAGTAATAACAATCGAGCATCATATCTCCAATTACTGCAATTTTTTTGTTGTAAAATTTTTTCTTGAGACTATTTAGTTTTTTGATGGTAGTGTTGAGCATAATTTTTTTATCTCCATTGTGCAAGTTGATTGAAGAAATTTATTTTGATTAGACCATTTTCTGTTCCAAGCCAAAGGAATGTTCCATCAAAAAAAATTTTGTTTACAGTTTTTGGAATTCGTTCGTCATTTATTGGAATAACTTTTTGATTAATTCTGTTTATCAAAACAATTCCTCTCCCATAAGTTTCTTTTGTTTCTTTGCCAAATTGATAAAGTGAAGCCCATATATAATTACCTGTTCTTTCGAGGTCATAAACTCCATTGCCGGTCAAACCTCTAAAATTGTCAAAACGAATCCATTCATTTTTTCTGTTGTATCTGAACAATCCTCCCACATTAAATTGAGGACGTTCTGCAGTGATAAATTCATCAAGCCCAATCCAGACAAAATTTCTTTCAAGCAAGATGGAAGAAATTGAAACCTGTTCGCCTTCGCCATTGAAATAGTTATATCTGTTATCATAAAAAGTAATTGCGTTTGCATTATTCAAATCTTTTGATTTATCATACTTATGCAAACCTGCTTCTGTTCCAAACCAAACTATGCTGTCGCCATCAACTTGAATTGTTTTTATTGTATTTGTTTTTTCATTATTGCCAACAGTTAAGTTGTAATCAGTAAAACGGCCGCTTTTTAAGTCATACTTTGTAAGGTATTGAAATCTTCCAATCCATACAACATTTTCAAATTTATCATAAGCAATTGAACGAATCCAGTTTGCAAGTTGACCACCGAGTGCAAATTTTCTTTTAGTCCAGTTATTTCTTTTTTTATCATAAATAAATAAGCCGTCAATCGAACCAGCCCAAACAAAATTTTCATTTGCAGTTATGCAGTAAAAATAATCATGCTGTAAATTTCCTTTCGAAGTTGAAAATTGCAGCCATGTATTTTTAGAAGGTGAATATTTGAAAATTCCATTGCCATTAGTTGCTATCCAGATATCTTTTCCATCACTGCAGATATCAGTAACAGCGGAACCTTTTAAGTAAAATTCAAAATCATCATTTGATTGTGAATAAATCAATGAACTAAAAAATAAAAGTGCAATTAGGGTATTTTTCATAGCAATTAGTTTTTGATAATTTTCAACTGGAAAAATAATATTAAGATTCTTTTGATGGAAATATAAAGATGTAATTATTTAAGAACGGGTAAATTGATTTCACTTTTTTCGAATTCAATATTCCATACTTTTTTAAATCCATCGATTAAACATTCAGAAAGTTTTTTATAATTGACATGTTTACCAAGTATTGTTTCAATCTCTATAGTTTTTTGAGTTATATCTTTTTCGATTAATGCTTTTGTGTTATCATCAACATTTATGTAATCAACAAGTTTTCTGTGATATTTTCCGCAAAGAATAGAACCGTGTTGAAGAATGGCATTATTTAATTTTCGTTGAGCACTTCCTATTAATTTTCTGCCATTAAATTTAACTTCATTTTTTGCTGCACTTCCAAAACATAAAATGCCTGATGGTTCTTTTAATAATTTTAGAAAATCAGGCTGAAGATTTTCTAATTCAAGATTAGAAAAAACTGGATGATATAATTTTAATCCCTCAATTAATGCTAAGGATATTTTTTGATAAACTTCTTTTGCACTTCGAATTTTAGAAAAGGGGAGAATAACTGAATAAGTAATTTCTTCTGCATGAAGAATGGCCCTTCCTCCCGTTGGTCTTTTTACAACATCGAGTCCGTCACTAAATGCTTTTTCAAGATTAATATCTTCAAATTTTTGATGTGCGCCAAGAGAAATGCAAAATGGTTTCCATCTATAAAGTCTGAAATATGCATTATCATCAGAACAGATTTGTGCAAGTTGAAAATCAAAATCCATATTGAATTTGCCGGTTGATTCACCGGTATCAATGAAAAACCATTTCATCTTCTTACAACGCCACGTTCAGAAGATTCAATAAATTCAATTACATTTTTTACAAGTGGGTGCTCAGAAAATTTTTCTTTGATAATTTTTAGTGCTTGAGTATGGTTTAAGCCGGAATTGTAAAAAATTCTATAAGTTTCTTTGAGTGTATTGATATCTTCGGAAGAAAAATTTCTTCTGCGCAGACCAACAATATTTAATCCCATAAATCTTGCAGGATAGCCGCTTACAAGTGAGTAGGGAGGAATGTCAGTTCCAACCATTCCGCCGCCGCCTACCATTGCATGTTGACCAATTTTACAAAATTGATGAACTGCGCCCTGACCACCAATAATTACTACATCTTCAATTATAACATGTCCAGCAATTTGAGTTGCATTTGAGATTATAACTTTGTTTCCAATATGACAATCATGTGCAACATGTGTATATGCCATTAATAAACAATTTTTTCCTATTACAGTTTTTCCTGTTGCAGCAGTACCTTTATGAAGAGTTGCAAATTCACGAATTACTGTATCGTCACCTATAAATAAGTAAGTTTGTTCGTTGGCATATTTTAAATCCTGTGGTAAGTTAGAAATTGATGCACCTTGAAAAATTTTTACTCGGTTTCCAATTCTTGCACCGTTATAAATTCCAACATGTGGACCAATTTTGCAGTCATCCCCGATTTCAACATCATCTTGGATGACTGCATATGGACCAATTTCAATGTTGTCACCTAATTTAGCTTTAGGACTTACAATTGCGGTTGGATGAATATTGTTCATAACAGTAAAAATTAATTTTGAGGTTTATTTTCTTTATCAACTATTGCACCCATAAATTCAGCTTCGGCAACAAGATTGCCGTCAACATAAGCAGAACCTTTTATTGAAAAGTATTTTGTCTTTTTAGAAATAATTTCTGCCTCGAGAATTAGCTGGTCGCCAGGAACAACAGGTTTTCTGAATTTTGCATTGTTAATGCTCATAAAGTAAACAAGATGATTAGCAGGGTCAATAAATGAATTCAGCACTAAAATTCCACTTACCTGAGCCATTGCTTCAATAATTAAAACACCGGGCATAATTGGTTGACCTGGAAAATGTCCAGGGAAAAATGGTTCATTAATTGTTACACACTTTACACCAACAACTCTTTTGTCAAGTTCAAGGTCAATAATTTTATCGACAAGTAAGAATGGATAGCGATGAGGCAGAATTCTTTGAATTGCATTTGCATCAAATACAACACCTTCTTTTTTAACAAGCTGATATTTTTTAACAAGTTTTTTTTGCTGATAAAGTGTTCTAATTTTTTTTGCAAATTCAACATTGGCTTTGTGACCCGGTCTTGCAGCTAAAATTTGAGCTTTAATAGGAACTCCAATTAATGCTAAGTCTCCCATCATATCAAGTAATTTGTGTCGAACAGGTTCATTTTTGAAACGCAGTTGATTGTTGCTTAAAAATCCTTCATGTGTAATAGAAATGTCTTCAGGAAGATTTAATTTTTCTTTCAATCTTTTTAATCTTTCTTCATCAATTTCGTGGTCAACAATTACAACAGCGTTATTTATAGTTCCACCTTTAATTAGGCCCTGGTCAGCAAGTTCTTCTACTTCACTTAAGAAGCAGAAAGTTCTTGCAGGGGCAAATTCAGTTACAAATTCTTTCTCAAGATTAAATAAACCTGTATGTTGACTTCCGAGTGCAGGATTTTGATAATCAACCATTATTGTTATTCTATAATCATTCAAGGGCAATGCTACTATGTCAATTTTTCTTTCTTCATCGTGATACATAACAGTCTGGTCAATAACAAGATAATCTTTTGGACTGTTTTGTGTAACAAATCCAGCTTCAAGAAGTTTTTCAACAAAAGGCATTGCACTCCCATCGCCTACAGGAGGTTCAATGCCATCTATTTCAATTATGATGTTGTCAATTTGAAGACCTACAATTGCAGCTAAAACATGTTCGACAGTATGAACTTTGGCTTCTCCAATACCAAGTGTAGTTCCTCTTGATAAATCAACAACATAATCAACATTAGCAGGAATTTCGGGGCTTCCGCCCAAGTCTACTCTAATAAATTTTATCCCGTAGTTTTCGGGAGCAGGTTTAAATGTAATTGTGCACGATGTGCCTGTATGTAAACCAGTGCCGGATAGTGAGACTGGTTTTGCAATGGTTCTTTGTAATTCTAACATTAGTTTTCCTTCTTTCCTGTTAGTTCTAAAATTTTACTTTCCAAAAATGCAATTTTTTCTTCTAATTTTTTAATTCTTTCTGAATATTGAGGTAAATTTCTTATGTGAGCTTCTAATCTTAATTGAGTGGACATTTCTTCGGCGGGAGTCCCTCTGTATTTCCCCGGTTTTTTTATGGATTTTGAAACACCTGATTGTGCACCTATTATTGTTCCATCGGCAATTTCAATATGTCCTACAAATCCAGATTGGCCTGCTATCATACAATGTTTTCCAATTTTCGTGCTTCCTGATATTCCTGATTGTGCAGCAATAGCAGTATGTTCGCCAATTACAACATTATGCGCTACTTGAACAAGATTATCAATCTTTACACCTTTTTTAATCAATGTTGAACCAAGTGCTGCGCGGTCAACAGAAACATTTGAACCAATTTCTACATCATCTTCTATAACTACATTTCCAATTTGAGGAACTTTTTCATATTCACCTTTATCATTTAAGACATATCCAAATCCATCGGAACCAATGCATGTATTTGAGTGAATGATTACATTATTTCCAACCACACAATTTTCGCGGATTGTAACATTTGGATAAATTAATGTATTCGAACCTATTTTGACATTTTCCATTAAAACTGTGTTATGAAAAATAAATGTGTTATCTCCAATTTCACAATTTTCAGAGACGACAACATTTTTCCCGATTGCTACATTTTTGCCAAGTTTTGCTGTCGGATGAATTGATGCAGTTGAATCAATTCCAGATAGATTTAATTTTGGTTTTAAAAAAGTTGTAATGATTTTTTGAAAAGCAACATTTGGATTTTGAACTTCAATGTAACTTAAATCACTTCTTGTTTTTTTGAATTCTGGGCTTATAATTACAGCTGAAGCTTTTGTGGTTTCAAGATATTTTTCGTAAGCAGGTAGATATAGAAAAGTTAAATCGCCTTCTTTTGCTTCTTCGATTTTTGCAATACCTGAAATTTCAACATCGGGATTTCCGATAACAGTACCGCCGACAAAGTCGGCGGCATCTTTCAATTTTATTTTCATAAAAACTCACTTTAATTTTTCAAGGACAAGATTGGTGACATCATATTCCTCTTTAGCATAGAGAAACATTATATCACCGCTTCTATCAAATATAAAATCATAATTATTTTCTTTTGCTACTTCTTGAATTGCGTTAAAAATTCTGTTCAAAATTGGCTTGTTTAGTTCTTCCTGTTTTTGAAACAGCTCGCCTCTAACTCCAAATTTTTCCTGTCTGAATTTTGAAATCTGGTCTTCCATTTGAACAAGTTCTTTTTCAATTTCAACTCTTCTTTGTTCACTTAGAATTAATTTTCTTTTTTCATAGTCATCATATTTTGTTTTCCAGTCCTTTTCCATTTTGCTTAATTCTTCCTGCCATTCTTTAATAATAGCATCTAATTTTTTTTGAGCATCTTGATATTCTGGAAGCTGTTTCATTATAGCATCACTATCTACATAACCAATTTTTAATTGTGCATATGTAACTGATGCAATAAGAAAACCAATTAATAAGAATTTTTTCATTTTATAATTCCGTTTTTATTTTCCTCTTTTCAGACGGTCAAGAACCTTAAATGTTATGTCGAAAGATGGGTCTGCATAAAGAACAACAACTTCACCTGCTTTGTCGAGTACATAGTGCATTCCTTCTTCCTTAGCAATATCTTCAATTGCTTTGAAAATTTTTTGTTTAACCGGTGCCATTAATTGGTCCTGCTTAATAAAATATTCTCCATTTGGTTGACTAAACTTTTGTTCTCTGAATTGTTGAAGTTTTTGTTCTTTCTCAATAATTTTTTGCTGAGCTTCACGCTGTTTTTCTTGAGTCATTGTTTGAGCTTGTTTTTGATAATCAGCATAAGCATTTTGAAGTTCTGTTGCCATGCTATCTGCTTGCTTTCTCCATTGAGAAACAAGTGCTTCAAGATCGCTCTTTGCTTTAATAGCTTCTGGAAATTGTGCTAATATAATTTCTGAATCAACATATCCAACTTTTAATTGTAAAGTTTGTGGTTGAGCTGATTGTTGAGTTTGTGCAAATATTGTAGCAGCTGCAAAAATGAATAATATTACTTTTTTCACGATAACCTCTTATTTAATTGATAATTAAAAACCTTTCCCAAATTGGAAATGGAATAACCATTGTGGATCTTTTCCATCTACACTTCTTCTATCGAAACCATAGCCGTAGTCAAATCCAAGTAATCCAATAGGATTTATTAAAACTCTTGCACCTACACCTACTGAACGTTTTAAGTCAAAGAAATTTGTTTGTTTGATATCGAAAAATACATTACCAGCTTCTGCAAATGCAAGTAAGTAAATGGGAATTGGTTCTAATGCTAAAGCTGTTCTGAATTCAAAAGTATATTTAACCATTACACGACTTCCAATCACATTTCCGCCTGCATCAACTATTCCCAGACTTCTATCCTCGTATCCACGCAATGGAACTGTTGCTATTATCATTCCATTTCCACCCATGTAATAAAAATCAAATGGATTTATTTTTTTGAAATCACCAAGATTGTGGATGTAACCAAGATTTGTGTTAGCATAAAGAACAAATCTATTAGAATTAAATAAAGGTTTATACCATTCTGTTGATAAATCAATTTTATAATAATCAACATTTCCCGGAAGAAGTGGACCACCAGATAATTCAGCATTCAAAGCAAATTTAGAACCTCTTGATGGGAATATTGGATTATCGATATCAGTTCTTGTAATTGCTGTTCCAATTGTATATTGTCTTGTTAGACCTTCGACATAAAATCCGCCTCCATCAATAATGTCATTATATTGAAATCTGAACGAGCCTTGAACATAGAAAAAGTCATCGGGCCATGTTAGTCTTCTTCCAAGTCTAAATGATATACCAGATTGACGCATATCATAAACATATCTTTGTCGTGTATCAAACAAATCAAAACCAATTGAAGTTGGAGTATCCATCAGCCATGGTTCTGTAAATCCAAGAGAAAAAGTTCTATAATAATTTCCTACACCAAACTGCCAGTTGAAGTTTAGAATTTGTCCGCCTCCCATTTGGAAGGGTTCTGTTATTGAAAAGTTAGTTAATGTAAAGCCAATTGCACCGCTGAAACCAAATGCACCACTATAACCAACAGATGCATTTAAATAATCACTTGATTTTTCTTCAACTTTGTAAATTAAGTTTACTGTGCTGTCGTTAACAGGTCGATAATCAATTCCACTTTTATAAAGACTTTCTGAATTGAAGTATTGCAAATTTGCAAGCTGCTGGAGACTTCTTAAAATTAATCCTCTGCTGAAGTAATAACCGGGGATAGTATAGAGTTCTCTTCTTATAACTTTGTCTTTTGTTTTTGTGTTACCTTGAATATCAACTTTTCCAATCTTAAAGCGATTTCCTTCATTTATTCTAATTATTATATCAATTGAATCTTCGGCAACTTTTTGTTCTTTAGCATCAACCGAAAATCCTAAATAACCATTATCCTGATAAAGTGATGAAACATCAGATTGCTTTTCGTTATAATGCAGATTTTGATTGAACCTTTCATAATTGTAGATGTCACCTTTCTTAAATCCCAGACGGTCAGTTAGAACTTCATCAGGATAAACTGTATTTCCTTCCCAGATTATATTTCTAACTTTGTATTGATTTCCTTCATAAACATCAATAATTAAATCCACATACTTTTTATCTTCAGAAAATATCAAAGTATCTTTTAAGATTACAAAATCTCTGTAGCCATTTTTCTGATAGAATTTTGTTAAAAGCTCTTTATCTTTTTCGAACTTATCTTTTTTAAAGTTTGCCGAAGACCAGAATTTCCACCATTTCTTTTCTTTTGTGTCATCGAATTCACTTTTCAAATCGTCATCATCAAAAGCAGAATTACCATTAAAAACTATGCTTCTAATTTTTACCTCGTTGCCTTCTTCTATATTGAGAATAACAAGAACTCTTTCTTTAATTCTATCAATTGAGTTGAACGATACAGCTTTTTTTAATTCATATGTGGTTTGATATTCTTCTGAAAAATTTTTTTCGTTTCTCCAGGTTACTGTAATTTCATCTTTGGAGGTATCAGCTTTAAAAAAGATAAAATACTTTGGAGTAATCTTTGCATTAAGAAAACCTTCTTCAATGTAAAGTTCTTTTATCTTTTGAATAATTCTTGCTACTTCCTGAGGTTTGAGAGTTTGGCCTCGAACAATTGTGATTTTTTTATTGATATTATCGGTACTTACTTCGTCATTGCCTTGAATTACAAATTGTTCAAGTCGAGGATATTCTTTTACTTTTATTTGAAGAAAAATTCCATCATCAATTTTTTTCTCAATAATAATCTGGACATCCTGAAATATTCCTAAATTCCAGAGTCGTTGAATTGCATTATTTGTTTGGTCGCTCGGAATTGAAATTTCATCGCCAACTTTTAAGCCTGTGTTTGCAATTATTGTGTTTGCATCTGCAGTTTTATTGCCTGTAACATTAATACCGAGAATTTTATATGTTGTTTTCTGGTATTGTGGATAAATAATTGATGTTAAAAAGAAAAGACTTATAAAATAAATTGAGAGTTTTTTGAAATTAAGTTCTGGCATTTTAATTCTTCTTGATGTTCTTCGATAATTGTTCACTTACTAAACCAAATCTTCTTTCTCTTTTTTGATAGTCTTTAATAGCGTCAAGTAATTGTTTGCAACGGAAATCGGGCCATAAAATATCTGTTACATAAATTTCTGAATATGCAATCTGCCATAAAAGAAAATTACTAATTCTAAATTCTCCGCCGCTTCTGATTAATAAATCAGGATTAGGCAAATCAGCAGTAGTAAGATTTTTTGAAATTAATTCTTCATTAATTGCATCGATAGAAATTTTTCCAGTAAGAACCTGTGCGCTTATATTCTTAACTGCTTCTACAAGTTCCCATCTACCGCCATAGCTTAGTGCAAGATTTAATATCATCTTCGAGTTGCCTGCAGTTTTGGCAATTGCATTATCAAGTTCTTTCTGAACCATTTCAGGTAGAGAATTTTTATCTCCAATTGTTGTTAATCGAATGTTGTTTTTGTTGAGTTCATCTGTTTCTTTTTTGAGACTTTTAACAATTAGTTTCATTAAAGTCGAAACTTCTTCTTTTGGACGTTTCCAGTTTTCTGTAGAAAAAGTATAAAGTGTAAGAACATTTACACCAAGACCTACACAGGTTTCGACAATTATACGAACAGTTTCAACACCGCGCTGGTGACCAGCAACTCGGGGTAAATTTCTTTTTTTAGCCCACCTGCCATTGCCGTCCATTATAATTGCAATATGCTTAGGAATATTTCCTTTAGCTTTTACTTCTTCTATTGCTCTTCTTTCTTTATCTGTCAATCTAACTTTCAATTTAATTCTTTTTACCCCCTAATTTAGGCTCGAAAAAATACTCTCCCATGCTGTAAATGTCAAGGAATGTAAAAGAAAGTTGCATGAATAAAATTTTTTTTCATGAAAAATTGGAACAGAGTTGAATGTTTATTACAATTTGGATTCATGCTAAAATATTTTTTTGATTTTATGATGCACTTAAAAATTTTTATTAAAATTATAAACTCATTTTTTCATTTATTATGTTTAATGAAAAAGTGAATTTGTTCTTTCTTATTTATGTTAATGAATAAAGCTAATTGAATTTTTATAAAAAATAGTACGAGGATTATATGGCATTTGAAAAAACATGGAGATGGTTCGGTCCAAACGATCCAATATCATTAAAAGAAATTAAACAAACAGGTGCAACTGGAATTGTTACTGCACTTCATCACATTCCAATTGGAGAAGTGTGGACAGTAGATGAAATTTTAAAAAGAAAAAATATTATTGAGTCTGAAGGTTTTACATGGTCAGTTGTAGAAAGTGTTCCTGTTCACGAAGACATTAAGAAAAGAAAAGGCAACTACAAACTATACATTAACAATTATAAAGAAACCATTAGGAATTTAGGTAAATGTGGTATTGATACAGTATGTTATAATTTTATGCCTGTGCTTGATTGGTCTCGTACAGATTTAGAAGCAGTCTATGAAGATGGTTCAATCACAACAAAATTTGAGACAAAAGCTTTTGCAGCTTTTGATTTATTTATTCTAAAAAGAAATAAGGCCGAAAAAGATTATACTGATGAACAAATCAAACAGGCAGAAATTTATTTCCGGAGTTTGAATGAAAAACAAAAAGAAAAATTAATTAACACAATATTATTTGGACTGCCCGGTTCATGGGAAACTTATTCACTCGAAGAATTTCAAAAAGCTCTAAATGAATATTCAGATATAAGTGATGAAGAATTAAGAAATAATCTTATCGATTTTATTAAAGAAATAATTCCTGTTGCCGAAGAATCAAATGTTTTTATGGTTATTCATCCTGATGACCCTCCACGTTCTTTGCTTGGTTTGCCAAGAATAGTAAGTTCAAAAAGTAATATTGAAAAAATATTGAATGCTGTTGATTCACCTTATAATGGATTAACATTATGCACAGGTTCTCTTGGTGCAGGCTTTCATAATGATGTGGTTGATATAACAAGAAGTTTTAAAGATAGAATTAATTTTCTTCATTTAAGAAATGTTACAAGAAATTCTAATGGTGATTTTATGGAAGCAGACCATTTGAATGGAGATGTTAATCTTTATGACATAATGAAAATTCTTCTCTATGAACAAAAAAGAAGAATTGTTGCGGGAAGGAAAGATATTAGAATGCCTATGCGTCCAGACCATGGTAGACTTATGATTCCAGAGCAAAATAAAAAAGGAATATATCCTGGTTATTCGCTTTTTGGAAGAATGAGAGCACTTGCTGAACTAAGAGGATTAGAACTCGGGATAATCTATTCAGAAAAATTATTTTAATGGTGATTATAGTTTTTAATAAAGTATTTTGAAAATAACAATTATTTATTGCATGTTTAATTCATTAATTTGCAATAATAACCATGAAAAGAGTTATATTATTTTTTTTATTAATGCCTTTTAGTTTGCTTTTGTCTCAATACAATTATGTTCCTACAGAAGAAAATTTAAGAAATAGGAACTGGTTTCAAGATGCAAAGTTTGGAATGTTTATTCATTGGGGAATTTATAGTGTTCTGGGTGATGGTGAGTGGGTGATGCAGATTAAAAGAATTGATAAAAAAACATACGAACAAGTAGCAAATTTTTTTAATCCAGTTGAATTTAATCCAGTGGAATGGGTATCGATTGCTAAAAAAGCTGGGATGAAATATATAACAATTACAACCAGACATCACGATGGATTTTCGATGTTTCATACAAAACAATCTGACTGGAATATAGTAGACCGCACTCCATATAAAAAAGATATTATTAAAATGCTGGCTGATGAATGTGAGAAACAGGGAATTAAATTATTCTTTTATTATTCACTTGTTGACTGGTATCACAATGATTATTACCCGAGAGGTTCAACAGGACAATATTCAAACAGGCCAGATAACGGCAACTGGAATAATTATATCAATTTTATGAAAGAACAATTAAAAGAACTTTTAACAAATTATGGAAATGTTTCTGGTGTATGGTTTGATGGATTATGGGATAAAAAAGATGCCCAATGGAAACTGGATGAAATCTATAAACTTATTCATGAACTTCAACCTGGTTGCTTGATTGGTAATAATCACCATCTGCCTCCAATGGAAGGGGAGGATTTTCAAATGTTCGAAAAAGATTTGCCGGGTCAAAATACTTCTGGATTTAGTGGCCAGTCAAAAGTCAGCAATCTTCCTCTCGAAACTTGTGAAACGATGAACAACTCATGGGGATTCAATCTGCTTGATAAAAATTATAAATCTGTAAAGGAATTAATTCAATATCTTGTCAAAGCAGCAGGCAACAATGCAAACTTTTTGCTTAATGTAGGTCCCATGCCAAATGGAAAAATTCAACCCGAGTTTGTCTCAAGACTCGAAGAAATTGGGAAATGGCTGAGTAAATTTGGAGAGTCAATTTATGGAACACGAGGTGGACCTATTTCTCCAAAATCATGGGGTGTAACAACTCAAAAAGATAACAGAGTTTTTGTTCATATACTTAATTACGAAAAACAAAATTTATTGATTCCAGACTTTGGGAAAAAGATTAAAAGCATTTCATTATTTGATGGAACCAAAGTTAGTTTTAAACAAGATTCATTTGGAATTGCCATAAAAATTCCCGAAGAAAAAATTGATGCAATTGATACTATATTAATAATCAATTATTAGTAAGGTTATAATTGATTCGTTTGCACAATTCAAAATAATTGAGTTTACTTTCAAATTTAATTGCAGATTAATGTGGGAATACTAAAAAATAGATTTCGAATTGACTTTCATTCTCATTTCCATTGGTATTTAAAGAAGTAAGGCTTTCCTAATAATCAAGGAATTATTGCCTGCCCATTAATGCAGATTTACGCAGGGATGAAGCGTTAAATTTTTCGAGATATCTCTATGTTAATAAAAAACCTCAAGATGATTTCATTTGATTTTTCATAAAAAAATGCAATTAATTGAAGAATATAAAAAAATAAGAAGTAATTTACTCAAACGATTGATTTTCCATAAATAATAAAATATTTTTGCAAACTGAAAATATATTAAACCGTTTTAATTTTTCAATTTTGTTCAGGAAGAAGAAATGAAAAAAATTACAATAGTTGATGTAGCCAAAAAAGCTGGTGTATCAAAAGGAACTGTTTCGGCAGTAATTAATGGTAAAAACACAGTTAAACCTGAGACAAGAGAGCACATTTTAAAAGTAATGAAAGAATTAAATTTTAGACCGAAAGGGATAGCTAGAAATCTAAAAAATGGAAATCAGGATAAGAGCATTGGTATTATAATCAAAGATATTAATTACCCATTTTATACTGCGATTGCCTCTGGAGTCAAAGAGTATGCAAATAGTAAAGGTTATTCTGTTATTATTACCAGTTCAGAAAATAATCATGAAAGCGAGAAAAAGTTCTCTCATTTATTTTCTACTAAGGATATAAAAGGTGCAATCATAGCTCCAATTGTAGAAGGTACAGCAGAAATAGAACATTTGTTTAATTTAAGAATGCTCAACTTTCCATTTGTACTTCTGGAAGATGTAAAAGGAATACAAGCAAATGTAGTTGCAATAGATAATTTGAAAGCAATTAAAAAGGCTGTAAAATATTTAATGGACAATGGGCATACAAAAATTGTTCATTTTGCAGGACCGCCACATTCATCACATACTCAGGAAAGAATTGAAGGATTTCGTCATGCATTTAGTGAAAGCACTCTGGTTTTCCATCCCGATATGATTGTTCCTGTAGGAAGTGATTATGATGAAAGTTACAAAAGGACAATTGAATATTTCAAGAAACGTAAGAGAGAAGATTATCCAACTGCAATAGTTTGTTTTAATGATTTGCAAGCACTTTCTGTTATGCTTGCTCTTAAGGACTTAAACATTCGTGTGCCAGATGATATTTCAATTATTGGCAATGATGATATTTTTTATGCAAAAATTTATCCAGTTCCATTAACAACAATCAGAGCTCCACAAAGAGAAATTGGCAGAAGAGCAGCTGAAATTTTAATACGCAATATTGAATCTTCTACATTGCTGCCAGTTGAAAAGGTTGTTTTAGAAACTGAACTAATTATTAGAGAATCTACAAAAGTTCTAAAATAGGATTGATTCTTTTAACACAAAACTTATAAGCTCGAAATCATATCTCAATAATGTTCATTTCTTAAATGGTTGTGAACAACTTTAATACTTTTAAAATTATTCCTGCCAAAATTACTTTTCTTTATTCTTGTTGACATTTAAAAAAAATGTTTCTTATATTTAATCGGTTCAATAAATGTTGAACTGATAAAAGATAGAATTGATTTAAACATTCTTGAGAACAAGGAAAATTTAATAAGTCTGAAGGTTTAGTTTATCAATACTAATTTCTTCATTGATAGCAATTAAATTTTTTTTATTAAATAAAAATACTCTTAACAATTGCTGAGGTTAAAAGTGCAAACAACTCAAGAAAAACTTTCGTTAAAAGAAAAAATTGGTTACAGTCTGGGAGATACTGCTTCCAATTTGTATTTCCAAACATTCATGCTTTTCCTAATGTACTTTTATACTGATGTATTTGGACTACCTGCTGCAGCTGTTGGAACAATGTTCTTAATAACTAGAATTTGGGATACTGTAAATGACCCAATAATGGGGACTATTGCAGATAGGACAAATACAAGATGGGGCAAATTTAGACCTTATTTAATCTGGGTATCTATTCCATTTGGAATTATGGGAGTTCTTACATTTACAACCCCAAACTTTGATGTAACCGGTAAATTAATTTATGCTTATGTTACTTATAATTTATTGATGATGGCATATACTGCAATTAATGTTCCTTATTCTGCACTTATGGGGGTAATTACTCCTAATTCTCTTGAAAGAACAGAACTTTCTTCTTATCGATTTGTTGCTGCATTCGTTGGTGGATTAATTGTGCAGGCAGCTACTATGTCTTTAGTAAAATATTTTGGTAAAGGAAACGAAGCTGTTGGCTGGCAGTGGGCTATGGGATGCCTTTCTGTTCTTGCTGTTATTTTATTTTTAATTACTTTCTTAACAACTAAGGAAAGAGTTTATCCTCCTAAAGAACAAAAAAGTGATTTTAAGAAGGATATTAAAGATTTAATTCATAATAAACCTTGGTTATTGATTGCAGGGGCAACAGTATTTCAGTTGTTATATGTTGTGGTTCGCAATTCATCAATTATGTATTATTTCAAATATTATGTGAAAGATCAACAGTTAAACATTTTATTCTGGAAAGGAGAAGTTTCTTTTGATGTTTTAGCCTCTTCATTTATGCTTTCAGGAACAATAGTCACAATCTTAGGAGCAATTCTTACCAAATGGCTTGCTAAAAAATTTGATAAAAAGAATACTTATGCAGGTGCATTAATATTAAGCTCGATATTTTGTTCATTGTTTTATATTCTGAAACCACAGGATGTTCTGATAACTTATTTATTAAATCTTTTCATCTCATTTGCTTTGGGTCCTGTTTCTGTGCTTCAATGGGCAATGTATACAGATACTGCAGATTACTCTGAATGGCAAAATGGAAGAAGAGCTACTGGATTAATAATGGCTGCATCTCTTTTCTC
>Ga0078972_1000135_pt4 | contig 120876 bp, 68 predicted proteins | sample YelNatPaOPGAMG01_FD_67568 | JGI IMG/M metagenome (GOLD analysis project Ga0078972, IMG submission 67568) | Hot spring thermophilic microbial communities from Obsidian Pool, Yellowstone National Park, USA - OP-RAMG-01 (SPADES assembly) (version 2) | ecosystem: Environmental > Aquatic > Thermal... | reverse complement strand
GATAACGACCCTCGCTTACATCCGCCTGCTGAGGACCAAATGTAACCGAATCAATGAGCGTTCCATCCGGAGCAAATAGGCAGATTGACTCACCGCCACGAGCCAACGCAAAGTTGACGTGAAGCTCGGTTGGCAAAGATAATGAATTCCTTTCAGGTGCATTATCTGCCCATACCAGAAGGAAACCTTTTGCTGGGATGATTACACCATTTGGTATTTTAAATTGTGTTGGTTTAGATGGAGAGTCGCTCAAATAGTATCCGCTTAAATCAACTATATTTGTATTCGGATTATATAACTCGAACCAGTCAGAGTAAGATTGTCCTACGGGGTCGAGTAATGAATGTGTATTATCAGCCATCCACTCGTTTATGTAAATTTTAACAGGAAGCGAGCGTGTATCATTTGTATTACCAGGAGTTGGGTAATAAAGCTTCTGACGATAGAATGGTTGTCCATCAGGGGCGTCACCATAACTTTCATCAGGAAGCAGGTTTTCATAATTTAAGTAATCAATCACTTTTAATTCCCCATTAATGAAAGACGAAATTGCGATAGAACCGTTGCCTGGTGAAAGTCTGAAATTTGCATGCAGATTAGTTCCTATTGTTTGGTCTGATTGCCCGTCAAGCCATACAATCGTGAAACTACCTGGTGCAATTAGCGAACCGTCAGGGAATTTCCATTTTTTCAAATCGGAGTAGTTATCTGATAAATAAAATTGGCTTAAATCAATTATGTTAGTGCCAGTATTATAAATTTCTACCCACGGATCGAATTCTCCATAATTATCAGTGATAGTAGTTCTGTTCTCCGGTTGAACCTCGTTTAGCCAAATAGTTGGAAACGGTGGAAGTGGCGCCGAAACTGAATTTGGTTGTCCCGGAGTTTCAAAAACAGGACTGACCGAAACTTCAGGTCTGAAAGTACTGCTGAATCTTGCAGTTAGTTTACTGATATTTGTGGATGGTAAGTACCAGAAGCTTAATGTGTAAATGTTAGAAACGCTAACTAAAGTGTCCTGATATATATTGTTTGCAGAACCGCCGGCAGTGGTAAAGAAGATCCTTAAACAACCTTGTCCAGTATGACTTATGTTTGTAACAATACCACTTTGAATTCCACCGGTACCGATTATATTCCAATAACCACCATTGGTTACTAAAAATGCACCTTCGAAGTCACCACCACGAATGAGATTTTCTCCCAACTCAGGCGTTGTACCAGCGACCAATTTAATATCGTCGATATAAATTTCCCCAGCGCTGTTAGGGAAAATTAATAATCTTTTCGCAGATGGTACGATCGGTCCTGTATATGAGAAGAATCTCCAGCCCATACCATCCGACCAGTTAGCAACCCTTGAAATATCCTGATTGGGGTCGATTAATTGTAAGGATGCTCCGTTTCCGTTAGCCATTTGTGGCCATGGTGGATTTGACTCATAACGGACACGGGCAACTATTTCTTCCGTAACAACTCCGTTTGTATCAGCAACAGGGCGCAATAGAGTAAGGGTTTCACCATTGGTTTGTAGTGTCCCGGTGAATTCACCGGCTATATTATTTGTTGCTCCGTATTTAGAGATAAATGCATCTTTGTTTTTTACTACGAGTATTAAGCCTTTTGGTGGCAGAAAAGTTCCCGGACGGAAAGTAAAACCTAATCCATTTATTCGCCAGTTAGATAAGTCAAAGGTGAACCCTGAGGAATTATTAAGTATTTCGATATATGAAGTGTCTGGATTTACCGGGTTATACATTATTTCATTGAACACCACCTTTCCCTGAGGTTTTTCCATTTCACCTGTATAGACAGCAGTGAGATTGAATGTCATATTCGGAATAAGATTTCCGTAATAATCATATCCCTCGAATCGTAAATTGTTTGTGACTTCTGATATTGGAATTCTTATTGAGAAAGTTCTTGTTGAAGTCCATTTTAACGGGTATTCATAGCCATTTATTTTAATTGTACGGATTTCCACAGGTGCTGTACCAGTTAATTCAAGTAAGTTGGTAGAAGTTGTTATGAAATTAGTATTGCCTACAGCAAAACTTGTTGCGTCCTCTGCTGCCATTTGCGACAAGATGCTCGTGCGGGCAGATGCTATAAAACTTTTAATGCTATCCGGAGCAGTTACAGTTATTCCATGGTCTGTGAAAGCTGAATATTTTGCATCCACAATCCGGCTCACATTTTCAGCCAGCATTGGACCGTTGCAGAGGTCTTTCATTCCCCTCCAGAAGATTCTCCGATAGGCAGGTACTAGTCCATTGTGATATAGATAAGGCATTGCGGTGTCCGCAGTATTATATTGGAATAAATTGGCACCTGGTCCGTCTGATCCTGAATTACCAAATACAATATTAAAGTCAAATATGATTAAATGCCATTTGTCGTTGAGTGGTTTATACCCGTACATATTCTGAGCGTTACGATTTCCAAAGCTATCCCAGTTTCCGCATGCGTGTTCCACAGCAAACGTTCTTACCCAGTTTTCCACATCTACAATCGATTCCATATTCGCCATATATGTATCAATACCTGCTGTGAAGGAATTTGCCGCATCAACGAGATTAAAAACATTTGTGTAATTGCTTCCGGTTCCTTTGAATGCACGCGCAAGATAATTTACCCGGTATCGAGCTAATTTATGTTGTCCCGGTATGCCGTTAACTGTGGTTGTATATTTATTTAAAGTGCACCATGAACGGTTATAAAATGTCATACTTCCGGATGCCGCATCTTCCATTTCGAACCATGGTTGTAATTTGTAAAGATAACCATTTGAATCATCTGGCCAGAATTCTTCCACAACATCATTATTCGGAGTTTGCATATCCTCCATCAATGTTCCTCTGCGAACGCCATTCACATACATGGCTACATAGCGGCGGTATAGCCATGGCAATCCAATTTTTCTTGCAAGCCAATAGGCGGTTTGTTCGCGCTGAATAGTATTATCATCAAATGAACCGTTGCCGGGTCCATGGATTTTATTAAAACTAACGGTTCCAAGAAGCATATCATCATCGGGCATTTCAAGTGCGTAATGGCAGTTGTTACCCGTCGGTCCATTAAATCCCTGGTGGTAAGGACTGCCAGCATAACGCGATCCCATATTGTAGATTACCCTCCAGTTACCATAAACAAATGTACCTTCAATTGGATCATTACTCAGCACAGGGCGATTAATCCATCTGTTTACTGCATCCTGCGTCAGCCAAAGTCTATACGGGAAGAAAGCACCAATTGGTGTTGCATCGCCGAACCTGACTAGGCATTCATTACCAGTAGGCGAAGCATTGTACGGAAATTGGTTCGTTACGCCGGCTCTATCTGAAGCTGCGATAAAGAAAGCAACAAGTGTTCCTGCAGATTGTCCCGGTATTGTCGCGCTATAGACTCCGTCGTTAGCTACTGCATCGCCACCGGTTCCATTATCGAGCATCTGTACAACAGTGTAACTAGTGGATGGATCGATTCTGTAATATAACTTTAAGTATCCAATTCCATCTGGGTCGTGAGCCATTGCTGTTACCACAACCGGCTGATTGGCGTTAGGAACAATAGGGTCATGTCTTACGTTGTAAATTGCCGGACCGGCATTATTAACAGCAATACTATTTTTCCTTCCTGGAGTACCCAATGGAGGAGGATTTGTAAAATTAATAAGCGGCCCATAGGCTTCCATTGAATTTCCATGCAAACGCATCACAATTTCAGGAAAACCGCATAACCAGCGTACTTTAGCACGGATGGTAATAACTCCGGAGGGTAGGGGATTCAATTGGCAGAGTATGCGATTAGCTCCGTAATCACCACGTGCGCTTGCCCGGATATGGACCGAACGGCTGCTATTATAACCTTCGGTTGTTTCCCAACTCGATGCCACGTGTGTTCCTCTAAAAATCCAACCTGATGTTCCGTTCTCTAATGTGGAATTCACAACGACGTTCGCTCCGCCGCTTATAACTTCTACATTATCTATCAAAGCCTCGCCTGCGCCGTTAAGATATATTTCAAGATAGTTTGGTGAATCAGAACTACCATTATCCATTGGTCCGGTTGCTTCTATGTTCACCCATTGGGCTTTCTTTGTTTCGTCACTATCACCCCAGTTATAAGCGAGTCTGTGATTTGAGCGTGGATCACGTAACTCAAGGCTACTTCCTCCTTGACTTGACCATTTACCCCACCTGCCGCCTGTTCGGTAAGTAACTTCATCCACAACAACATATACTGTATTGCTTTTTACCGCGCCAAGGGAGTTTGTCGAAACAGTAATTATTGGTTTACCTAAAGCGACCCGCTCACCTCCATTCGCAAGGGTTCCTGAATAATTTCCATAAACGATATTTCTATCGAGATAACCACTATAAACCGAAAGTAACCTGTCAATATTTTTTGCAACGACGATATAACCATTGGCAGGTATAACTGCATTGGTTGGGAAAGTGTAAGAGATTCCATCAACAAATTTCCATCCTGCTAAACTTATTGAATTTGTGCCTTTATTGTAAAGCTCAATATATTCGTCATCATTGTTACCTGTTATTGGATTATACATAATTTCATTTATCACAACATCATCTATGTAGATATCGTATTTAATGTTGTTCGTGCCCGGACTAGGGGTATTAAGGATATAAATATCAGGTGCGCCGTCGGGATACCTGCCGCTTGAGAGATTGGGTAACTGTGCATCGAATCGGATACAATCGAGTATTCTTATTCCTTCGGGATCTTTAAAATAAATTGTTTCTCCCCCTGCATCCAGCCCAAAACCAAGATTTGTTTGCCAGAAAACAATTGTTCCTCCGGAAGGAATTACTGTGCCTTGTGGAACCAAAAATTTATTAGTAACCGGGTCGTCGCTTAATGTGCATCCGGAAATATCCACTGATGTATTTCCACGATTATAAAGTTCAATAAAATCAACATATGGTGGTTCGGAATTTGCAAGGAACTCGTTTATTACAACATTTCTCAGGTCACCACCGCTATAACTATTACCACTTCCGGGGGATCCGCCTTTTAGATCACTCACACCCCATGCACGGGGATCATTTTCACCATAGGATGGTCTTATCAACACGAGGGAGTGTCCTGTTCCGTCCGCACCTGCAGGCCATGCGCCTCTGTCGCTGTAGTTCACTTCCAACAAAACAGCACCGATTTCGCTCAACAGCCGAACCCGACCTGAATCATTTGGTAATCCATTATTCTCTGCGTTTTCCCATGGACCAAATACATTATTTGTAATTCCATAAGTACGTTTAATAGCTTCCGGATTCCGGGCAACGATTACGAAGCCGCCTCCATTTACCCAGACGTTTGATCCGAATTTATATTTTACTGATCCATCTATACTCCAGCCACTAATTTCTTCAGGCCATGGATTTGAGTTGTACAGTTCAATGAATTCCACACTGTTTGAATATCCATTATTATCGCCTGGGTTATACATGATTTCAGAAATAGCGAAGCAGGTTTTACGGGATGATGGTCCAAGTGGTTCAATTGGCATGGGAACATAAGCTGTGGATTCTGTAATTACATTATCCATGTCTCTGAAGCCCGCTGTAGCGGCTTCTGCAGCATTTCGGCTTGTTACAGCCATTCCAAAATATGCAGTTGTTGGCAGAGAAATAGTTGCCGAACCAAGCAAAGTCCAATTCATACCGTTGAAGCTGGCATACCCGTAGAACGTATTGCCGACCCTCTTTAACCGTAAATAGGTGTAGGGTGGTGTCACGGGATAATACCCGGTTTTGGTTGTTGATGCGCCAGTGGATGTTCGGGATTCAAAGAAACATCCGACAGCACTTGGGGTTGCAAAAACCGCTGCGAATGCTGCGTTTGGATTCAAACTTTCCCTAACCATTAATCCTGCTCTTGCCCATGGGTCTGTTATAGTTTGTCCTGAAACACGGACACGGATGTCAAAATCGCCTGATTGTTGCCTGTAAACAAATGAGAACTGGTCATAATAATCTCCAATGTTCGTCCCTTTTGAAGTAATGTTATAACCTCCGGTAACTGGTGTAACGGTAGTAGGGGTGGGTAGGTTACCGATATCTGCTGTTAAAAATGAGACGGTTGTAAAGGTAGTTTTACTATTAGTTGCAATCATGTTGCCGGCAGAAGATTGATCGCGGATTCCGTTGACAATCAAGGTATATGTAACCCCCAATAACTGGGTTGATGTCATTAGAATAACATTGGTTTCACCGATACCCATTGCTGCACCCTTAATAACCAACCCTCCGTAACTGCTTGTAATACTGTAATTTGCGATGTTGGTCGCTGTGTCCGGACGGACTCTCTCGGAGAAATACACAGTCACTCTATCCGGATAAGTTGCAATTGCGCCTGTAAGAACTGGCGGGTTGGTATCGGCGATAACCCTTAGTGTTGCGTTACTTGTTTGAACCCAGTAAACTATATTACTGACAATATTAGTTGCCCGCAGGTAGAATATTGCCCCATCATCACTTAATCTTACCGGATCTATTGTAAATGATGAATTGGTTGCTCCCGGAATTGGGGAGTCGTTTCTGAACCATAACATGGTAGGAGTTGGATTACCTTTTACTCCGGCTGTAAATGTCGCTGTACCAAGTTCCTGGACAGTCAAGCTACTTGGCTGGTTAGTGATAGTAACGGGTTCGAGCTTTGTGTTAATTTCCTCAAGGCTAAACGCTGAAAAAACATAACCATAACTGCCTCCGGATGAACCGCCGGGAACTGTTCCTTTGTATGTTTGGAGTATTATTGAAAACTGACCATCCGGACCGGGATCAATATCGGAAAAGCATATCATGGCGCCTGCAGCACGATTTTCTCCTGAATTCCATGCAGCTTCATTTGTGTTCATTGTTCCACCATCAGCAGCTGTTAGTACTCCGTAATTTGGCGCAGTGCCTTGGCTCCAGGTAGGTGCATGAGCATGAGTGAATGAGACTGCTCCATCGAGAGTGGCAAGAGTCCATCTATCTGCATAACTGCCACCGCGGGCAGCCGTGCCTTTGAATATATATCTTTTTGATGGATCGAGTCCCGAAAATGTATATGTCACTGTTGAAGACCCCTGAAGCTGAGCGGTATCTCTTGAACCAGAACCGAAATCCACATACGGAAGGAACCAGTTCCCTGCAGGGGTACCAGCATTTGGTGCACTAAAGGTATCAGCGGATACTGCGCCATTATTCACAATTGTCAAAGTTGCTGGTGTTCTTGAGCCAGCAGGGAGCACCGTATAACTGACAGTATTTGTCAATGGGCCTGTTAAACCAGCATCATCACCCAATGGATTGTAGAAATTTGCGAATGGAGAACTCGATGCCCCACGATGGTGATCGTTAATAGCAACCCAGTTTGTTGTGTATTGGCCAAATATTGGTAATGCAATGCCCAATATCGCTATTACCAACGGGCTTTTATTGAAACTTTTTTTCATATTAACGTACAAACAATTTAAATTGGTTAAGAAAATTAATACAAAAGATTATTCTAGTCAATAACGATTTAAGAAGGTAATTTTAGGACCTTATTATACAAAGCTTTAACGGTTTTTAAAAAATCGGGGTTTGAATTTTGTAAATTGAACATAAACTTAATAAACTCGGTTTTTATAGAAAAAGTTTTGCAAAAAGCGGGATTAAAAAAAAGGATGGCAGATAATCTGCGAATTCAACTTTCCTTATTTCAAGGATTGGCAAAACGAAAAGAAAACAGAATAAGCCAACCAACGCGTCATAAGAATACAAAATTAATTCCCCTGTGAAAAAGTTGGAGTTCGTAATGGATTTGAATGCTATTGTAACAACCCCTTGCCAGATTACCATGGGCAGAATTGCTATAAAAATTTTCAGTTTTAAGTTACGTGCAAATGAATATGAAAAAAAGAAGTCCATAATCCCTTTAATAATCAATAAATATGGTGAACCCCGCAATCCTTCGTAAGCTGCACCGATAATCCCGATGGGGTTTAAACAAAGTAATAAACTGATTCCGGTAATTATTTTTGAAGGTGATGCATTATGACTGTTTTCTTTTTTATCTACGGTTTTTGAATTTGTCTCCGTTGTTGGTCTTTGTGGTGTAATCCCAAGTTGTTTTCCGGAATAATTTCCGAGTCTATTTGAGATACTTTGCAATTTTAAAAACTTACCGATAAGATTTCCTAAGATTATTGAGAGGAATGCTAAAATAAGCAATTTTATTCCGGCAACAACCCCAGGATCAAATGATTTAATCAGTAGTTTAATACCTATAAAAAATGAAAAGCCTGCAAGGAGATTTCTCGAGAGAAGCTGAAGTTTTGCAGGGAATCGGGATTTTAAAAGTAGACCAATTAAGACGGATATTACCACCAAAATTGCGTTTATATATGTGCCAATCATGCAGAAAAAACTTTCAGATTTTTCTTGCCACTATAAATGCATTGAACATTAAACGATGCCATGGCCCTGAATTCAATAAAAAGTCAACTACTTTGGAGACGTATCTATCAGTGCATACTGATAGTTCGATTTTACAGCCTGCACGGGCAAGAAAAAATTCCATCTCGAATGGGTTTGTTGCGACAATTGCATCATCATCGGGAGAGAATGGCTCCTTAACTATTGGCTCCATCCTGTCAAAGTGAACTTTTTCGGGCTCTGTTCTGATTTGATTCAACTTTTGGATAATTCTCATCAGATTTTGCCATTTGTTTTTTAAGCCACGCATTCTCGGATGGTAATCCCTGAGACCAATCACCCGAAAGAAATTTGGACTCGAAAGAACAATTTTACCGCCACTTTTTACAACCCTTACCAATTCATTGATAAACAGTTCTGGTTCTTCCACATGTTCAAGAACGTTCAATGCTCCAGCACTATCAAAAAATCCTTTATCAAATGGCAGTCTTTTTCCGTCGTAGAGATAAGCGCGCGAACAAATCTTAGAAGCGCGTTCGATGTTAGGTTTGGAGACGTCAACACCGTAGGCTTCGAAACCTGATTCCTGAAGTCTTTCAAGAACCTGACCGACACCGCAACCGACGTCAAGAACCTTTCCACCGGGGTTATCCGGCTTTAGGAAATCTGCATATTTTTGATAAAATCCCTTTTCCCAATTCTCAAGGAATTGGGCATACTCTTCATTATTTTTATAAGTTTCCTGATGACTCATTTTATTATTTCAGATAAAAACGGGAGGTTTCTGTCTTTTTCAGAAAGATAAGGGTTTTCTATAGGCCATTTTATATTAATATCCGGGTCGTTCCAACGGATTCCCCTTGCAAGTTCCGGATAATAGAATTCTGACATATAATAATACATTTCGCAGTTGTCAGTAAGACATTGAAAACCATGGGCAACACCTGCTGGTGCATATATTGCCAGTCTGTTTTTTGCCGATAATTCAAACGATTGCCATTTCCGGAATGTGGGTGAATCAGGACGAATATCAACCAAAACATCGTAAACAGCGCCGGCAATGCATCGGATGAGTTTTATTTCCGGTTTTGGATAGTCCTGATAGTGTAACCCTCTAATCATTCCGCGACTCTTAGTTAAAGTTATACTGCATTGAGGCCAATAGGTATTCAATCCATGCGATTTAAATTCGTTCTCGCAAAAGACACGCGCAAGAAAACCGCGTTCGTCCTCTTTATATTCCAATTCAATAAGCCAGACACCCGGGATTTCGGTTTTGATAAATTTCATATCTGTCAAACTATTTTTAGATCTGGTATTGGAATAATAAATTTACCTCCGCGTTTACGATATTCTGACTGTTGTTCTAAGATTTCATCCGCAAAATTCCATGTGAGAAGGAGGGTATAATCAGGCTGCCTTTTTAATAACATTTCCGGTGGCACAATTGGGATATGCGTGCCCGGACTTAGTTACAAAACGATGGAAGTCGTTTGCCGGTGGATTCACTGAAAAACCTTACTGTTACGGATACATCCGATTTAATTTCCGGTCCAAATAAAATTCCAAAGTTGTCCAATGGTGCCCTCTCTAATTCGATGTATTTATTATTACTTTCTGACTTTACCGAGAATTTGCCATCAACGACGATAATTTCATCCGGAATTTTATCCTTCGTAAGATTATCAAAATTTTGAAAAAAAATAATATCCTCTGCGGCTCGAGTTTGAATCTCGACCACAGTCAATAATAAAACCATAAAATAAGCAAAGATGTTCATAATATTTAAAATTTTAGCTTAATAAGAGTAAGATAAAATATAAGCCGTTTTAAATCAAAGAAATATATCAAAAACATGGCTATAAATTTAATCCCATAGTATTTTATCAGCTCATTTCTGAGTCTTATATGACATGTTTGAATATTAGTTTGATTAAAAAGTAGAAACGATTTTACATGATTGAATGAATTGTAGGATAAACAGCGGAAATTATTCCTCTTTTCCCTTGATTCATACGAAAATAAAAACGCCCGGTTGAACCGGGCGTTTTGTGTATAAGAATGTTTTTGTTTAATTATCTGACTAGTAGCCAGATGCTCTTACTTGTCGTGCTTTCTCCATCGCTGACCGTAAACGTCAACAAGACTCTACCGGCTGCATCAGGAACTGGCGCGAATTGAATCAATCTTATTCCACCATAATTGGTTTCAGTGAAGCTTGAATCTTCAACAATACTCTGATCAGCGCTTGTTACAGTCAATTCTAAGTCAGCTGCACTTGTTTCAATATCACTAATATGCACCAGGAAAGCGCCAGAAGTGTTGCGGTTAATTACATAAGAACCTGTGATTCTCGATATTACGGGCGGATCGTTTACATTGTTAATATTTATAGTAAACACCCTCGGTTCTGAAGTATTCTGATCTCCTATAAGAACATTAGACCCGCCACTATCTCTTAAATATGCTGTGACCACTGCGGTTCCATAAGCATTTCTCTTCGGCATGAAAGAGAGTTCGCCGAGATAATTAATTGTTGGTTGCCGCCAAAAGAGGTCCGGATTGTCATTTGAAACTATGAATTTAATGGACTGATTGCTTTCGTTAGTGGCACCTTTATTAATATTATAAGCAAAATTCGGAATTCTTTTAATAGGAGAATCTTCGTCAACGTTAATTTCATCGTAAAGTATGTCAAACGATGGCTGGTCGTTTACAGGGATAACCCGGATGTAGATTGTAGCCACGCTACTTACATTAACTCCATCAGATACCATAAACATTATTGTATCGTTTCCATAAAAGTCTGGGTTTGGAGTATAGACAATAACAGGACTTTCAGTAGTACCGGTCAATGTATACCCTTCTTTGACGTGGTATGTGCCGTTGATTGGTTCACCAACAATCATATAATTAAGTGGACCGTATGTGCCTCTCAATAATATTTCAACAGGTTTATCCTCGTAAGTAATAAACCGTCCGCCATAAGCCTTTGGAGTTCTATTATTCAGTAGTACTGAGAATGATCCGGACTCGGAATTTGCAACTGCCGCGTCAATGCTTGAATCGTTGTTAAGTTCATCGACTGCGATTGCCTTCTGACCATTGCTTCCGATTGCAAAGGTTGTATTTGAATCACCAGGATAGTATTTGAAAGTTCCATTAGCTGCGCCTTTGAGAACAATTAACAAACCGTCTTCAGTTGCAACAAGAAGGTCTTTATAACCATCTTTATCGAGGTCGGCAACTGCAAGGGCGCTTGGAATAAGACCGAGGTAGATAGTTTGCCCGGGCAAAAACGGATTGTTTGCATTGTTTTGGGCGAGTAACACAGTAATGCTCATTGAATCTGCATTTCCGACAATTATATCAGGACGATAGTCGGCGTTAATGTCTGTGAAGACAATTGAATTCGGGGTGGACCCCACATTATATTGTGCCACCTGAACAAATGTCCCTCCTGGAAGTTGTTTAACGATGCCCACCTTATTTCCATCTGAATCCACGACAGCGATATCACGTCTGCCGTCCCTGTTATAATCTGCCGTAGCGAGTGCGACAGCTTTAGTAATGTTTGTTAATGTGAATTGGATTACACCAGTGCCGCCATTATAAATTATATTCAACATATTGTTATCGCTCAGGCATGCTAGGTCAGCATAGTTGTCGCCGTCATATCTCTCGGTAACCAGTCCAACAGGCGAGAATGGCAGACTTACCTCTGTTGTGTTGAAGTTCCCTTGGTTATCAATGTTATAGAGAACAAACATCTTATTTTCCTGAACTGTTACCGCGATATCTAACTTACCATCATAATTAAAATCAGCTGTAACAATTCCAACTGGGGTTCCGTCGATCGGGATTATATTAGCCTGTTGGAATTCCCCGAATCCGATCCCTTTATAAATTATAACACACGTATTGGCGCCGGCACATGCGACTGCGATATCTTTCTTACCATCTTTTATAAAATCTCCAGTAACTATCCCAATTGGGGTTTCTTCAGTCGGGTAATCAACAGCAGGAGCAAAAAATGAAGGACTAACATCGTTAACTGCAGTTATTGTTATGTTCACGGTTGCCGGATCTGAGTATTCAGTTCCGTCATACGCTTTGTAGGTGAACGAGTCAGTACCATTATAATCAGGAGCAGGAATATATGTTGCGATATTCCCAACAATACTAACAGATCCGTGAGCAGGAGGGTTTACTACTGAATAAGTTAATGTATCACCATCAACATCAGAGCCGAGCAATTCAATTTGAATACTCATGTCTTCCGGAGTTGTTACTGAGATATTCTGAACAACGGGCTTATCATTGACCGGATTAATGGTGATTGTGAAGCTCTGAAGGGTAGATGTGTCATTGCCGCCTCCCAATGTTCCACCATTATCTTTAAGCAATACTCCTACAATGGCTGAGCCATTAGCATTAGGCGCAGGGGTAAACGTTAATGTGCCATCAGGTGAAATCGCTGGTTGAACGCTGAATAAAGCATTATTGTTATTTTGCACGATAAAGTTTACCGTTTGATAAGACTCATAAGCTGGTCCAGGGCTAATTGATGTTGCCCAGTTTGGAAAGGATTGTGAGCCAGAGTCTTCATTAACAGTAATGTCTGGTCCTTTTACAAAACTTGGTGGTGAGTTCGGAACAATCTGAACATGGACGTATGCTGATTCTGTCGATAATCCCTGACTATCAATTGCCTTGGCTGAAATTACAACATTTGCAGGCAAACCGGCTGTCCATGTATAAGAGTAAGGAGAGAGAGAGTCTTCCCCAACTTTTGTTCCGTCAACATAAAACTCGACTTTTTGAATCCATCCGTCAGGGTCTGAAGCATTTGCTGTTATTGTGAGGTTATTTCCGGCTACACCATAACCTCCTTCGGCAGGAGATGTAATAGTTACTGTGGGTGGTACGGCGAGGGCTCCGAATTTAGCTTCAAAGTCGATAGCTTGAGAGCCGGCTCTCAACTGCCATCCACTTCCGTTATTATACCAGTAATCTGTGTAATTTTGTCCGACAGTTGGAGGACTGAATATCCAAAGACCGGCTTTTTCGCCAGAGGACAACCCGTTAAATGTAACTGCCCATGTAAAGTTTCGTTGATTTAACTGAACCCCAAGTCCGCTATCAAAGATAATCTGCGACTTAGAGGTTCCCGGAATGGAGAATAATCCACTTTCCCATAGTTGAGTTCCCGGCGCACCATTAGGTCCATCATTCTTGTAGAACTTGACGTTCATCTGTTCATCACCGCTAAAGTTCTGTCCCCAATATGTGAAACTAAAATAATCGAGAAGATAGTAGTTTCCATTGAAATAAGTTGTATCGAGCAATACTTCGTCACCCACTTCTTCACCAGAACCAATCTCGAAGGTAGTTAATTTATCATTTGTTGTGTTATCATAGACAATAAACAATGGCGTAATCCTGTTTAAGAAAATATAGAGATTATTATTTGCGGCGTTTGCTACGGCTAAATCAGTGCTTGAATCGTTATTAAATTCCTCTACAGCGAGTGTGGTTTGCCCATTTGAACCAATTGGGAAAAGAACGTTTGAGTGTCCCTGAAAATACATGAATGTCCCATTCGCGGTACCTGGTAGGACGACAAGATAACCTTCCATTGTGGAAACAACAAGATCCTTATACCCATCTTTGTCAAAATCAAAAACACCAAGAGAACTTGGGGTAAATCCAAGGTTAATTGTCTGAATTAAATCAAATGTTCCGTCGTTTTTAGCTCCGAGAACCGAGATTGTGTCTGATGCCTGGTCACCCGTAATCACATCTGCCATAGTATCGCTGTTTATGTCTGCGAAAACAACTGGCACAGGAGAGGTTCCTCCGACTGCATAAGAGCCTGTGGGAGTAAACGTATGATCATTGTTTTGTTTCACAATTATAGCCTTTCCGTCACTATCAGTGATTGCAATATCAACAAGTCCGTCTTTGTTGTAATCGCCGGAAGCAAGGTTGCCGAAAGTTCCAGCTACAGGAATAGTAAACTGTGCAGTACTCGAACCTCCATTGTAAATAATTAACAATTGATTGGGGGCAAGCAGACACGCAAGATCAGTAGTATTATCACCGTCAAATTTACCGGCAACAAGACCGATAGGCTGGGCTGACAGATTTACTGAACTTTGGGTAAAGTTTCCGAGATTATCTGAGTTTTGGAGAATAATTATTTTGTTTTGCTCCACTGCTACTGCAATATCAATTTTTCCATCATTATTAAAATCTCCTGATACAATGGATTTTGGAGTTGCTGCGAGACTTATTGTATTTACTACATTGAAAATCCCTTGTCCCATGTTCTTAAAGATAGTAACAGTTTGATCATTGGCGTTTGCGACGGCTATATCTTTTAAACCATCAGAGATAAAATCGCCAGTGGTGATTGAAACCGGATTTTGTCCAGAAGGATAGGTTGTTGGAGATGCAAAAAAGGTTGAAGGGGTCATTGCAACAACATTCAGTGTAGCAACGGCAGAATCAGTTGATACGCCCTGAGTATCTATAGCTTTAGCATAAACTGATTTTGTTCCTGCGGAGCCTGTACTCCATGTAAATGTATAAGGGGAAGTAGTATCTTCGCCGACCTTAACCCCATCAACATAAAATTCAACTTTTTGTATATATCCGTCTTGATCGGATGCGTTGGCAGTAAAGGTAAATGAACTATTGGCAACAGCGAAAACGTCATTAAGCGGAGCAGTGAGTTGGACTGTTGGAGGAATTGGATTGACACCTACTTTTGCTTCGAAGTCAATTGCCTGACTACCGGCGCGTAACTGCCATCCACTACCATCATTATACCAATAATCTGTATAATTCTGGCCTATGGCAGGTGGGCTATAAATCCAAAGACCCGCATTTTCTCCATTATCCAGACCGGAAAATTGGACTGCCCATGTCAAACTTCGAGATGTAACGTTTAAATTTAAGTCATCGAAGATAACCTGTGATTTTGGAGTGGCAGGGATAGTAAATGGGGTGCTATCCCATAGAACTGTGTTTGGTTTTCCTCCCGCGCCATCATTGGCGTAGAATTTAACTGTCATTTGCTCATTACCGCTAAAATTATTTCCCCAATAAGTAAAAGCGAAATAGTTTATGGAGTACAATGTTCCATTCATGAGGGTATTATCCAAAAGGATTTCATCCCCCACTTCTTCACCTGGTCCAATCTGGAAGGTGGTTTGCTTATCAGTTTGTGTATTGTCATACACGATGAACGTGGATTGGGAAAAACATACCCCTACTGTTGCCAGGACTGCCAACAGAATCATTAATTTTTTCATATTTTCCTCCATGGACATTCTGTCCTTTATTTAATTATATAAAAATTTGACTTATAACAGTTTATAAGTCAATCAAAAAAACGAATTTTTTCAAGAAAAATTTGAAGTAGTTTTTTGTAGTAGATATACCCTATAAAGTGGTGAAATCAAGTTTTTTTATCTTCCCGATTTTTTTTCTTCCTTCTTTGGTCGGGGTCTCGGGATTAACACAATAGGGCACCCTTCATAACCGAATGCTTTTCGGATTTCCCCGGTGAGATATTTTTCGTACTGTGGCGAAAAAAGTTCTTTTTTATTCACAAAAAGCAGGAAAGTCGGGGGGGTTAATTTAATCTGTGTTGCATAAAAGAATTTTAAAAAGTGTCCTTTTGAACTGATTGGTTGTTTTCGTTCCACGGCGTCATGTATGACCCTGTTCAAGATTGCTGTGGGGATTTTTTGGTTTAGCTGGGATTCTACATAGCGAATTGCTTCAAGCAGTCTGTCAAGATTTAATCCACTTTTTGCAGAGGTAAAAAGCACCGGCGCATACGAAAGGAAAAACATTTTTTCATGGATCCATTTTTGGAATTCTCTAATTGGATCTGGAGGAAGTTCACCTGTCTTTTTTTTGGATTTTTGGAGTTTTTCCTTATATGCCTTTTCCACAGCTTCTTGGAATAAATCCCATTTATTGACAACAAGGATGCATGGTTTGTGATTTTCTGTAATTAAATCGGCAATCTTTTTATCTTGTTCAGTTATACCGGTGTCTGCGTCGAGCACAAATATGACTATATCACTGCGTATTATTGAGTCTTCAGCCCGTTTAACACTGAAAAACTCGACAGATGTCGAGATGCTTCTCTTTTTTCTGATTCCTGCTGTATCGATAAGAATGTATTTCTGACGGTGTCCGTCTGTTTCAATTTCGAATGGTATATCTACTGAATCTCGGGTTGTTCCCGGAATTGAACTTACGATGACCCGGGCAGATTTAGTTAATGCATTGATAATGGAAGACTTTCCGACATTTGGTTTTCCTATAATTGCGAGTTTTAGCGGTTCAGGTTCTTTATCGCTTTCATTTCCTTCCTTTTTTTCTCCTTTAACCTGTGGAAGCACCTTTATTGCAGCCTTTATCAGGTTATCGACTCCGGAACCATGAACTGCCGACACAGGGAAAATTTGTTCAAATCCCAACTTGGCAAATTCAAGAATATTAAATTGCTCTTTTGGATTATCCACTTTGTTTACTACAACAAAAACAGTTTTGCCTTTTTGATGGAGAAGTTTTCCGATTTCAAGGTCAAGTGGTGTTAAACCCTCTTTAGCATCAACGACAAGGAATATCAGGTTTGATGATTCAATAGCGATATTTACTTGTTCAAGTGCAGCCTTGATGAGTTCGTCGTCGGTCTTTTCGCCCGGTAGAAGACCGATTCCACCTGTATCGATTATTGTAAATGGTATCCCCCGCCATTCGACCTCTGCGGCTATTCTGTCTCGAGTTACTCCTGGTTCATCATGGACAATAGCAATCCGACGCCCTGCAATCCTGTTAAACAAGGCAGATTTCCCAACATTTGGACGTCCAACAATTGCTATTACACCGCTCATAATTTTAAAAACTAAATTTAAAGATAAGATTAAATATAATCCCTTAATTAAAAAGGTCTAATAATTTGATAATGTTCAGACAGATATTGGGAATTTTTCAACATGAATAAGACTCTGCTCATTTTACGGAATTATCAAACGGGATGCCCAATTTTTGGTATAAATTACGTCTTCCAATTTTATCCCCTTCAAGGATTTTCCTAGCGTAATTGGCAACTTCTTCAGCCCGTTCCCGTGGCACAACGACGACTCCATCTCCATCAGCCACGATAACATCTCCCGGCATTACTGTAACTCCGCCACATACAATCGGACGGTTTACTGATTCGATTTCGTTACGTCCCGGGCGTATGCCACGTCCTGGCTTTTTGAAATATAGCGGGACTTTTTCAAGGATAATTTCATCGGTGTCCCGGGCTGTGCCGCTTGTGACAACGCCAACGCACCCCCGCAATTTCCAGCTCAGAATGTTATTGGAACCGATTGAGCCTACATCAGATTCGGGTGCCTCCTCAATAACTATGACGGTGCCCTTTCTGATAATTTGCGTAAACGGTTCACTGGAGCGATTCTTATACCATTCAGTAGCCCATTTGTCATATTGTTCCACAGATAGATTAGAAGGAAAAGGTTGCTGTGTTGGAATGTACCGTGCAGTTACAGCAATTCCTACAATTCTGTGTGTGAAATTGGAGGTATCTCGCCATAAGGGATGTATATCAGGATTCATTAACCCAACATCTTTTAAGCCGATTGCGTCCATTCCGTCGCATACATCCGCTACACGTAAGCCTTCAAAAAGTTTCAATATTCGTTCGTCGTCTTCCTGAGAGTAGGTTCGGGTTTCTATAAAATTTTTTCCTGCACGTAGGTCTGCGAATTGAGAATCAGCAGCCATTGTTTGTGAAATGATAAAAACAATTGCAACTAAAGTAATAACTCTGAGTGTGGTTTTCATGAATTGAATAATATGGGCTTCTTTTTACAGTTACAATTCAAAAAAACAGGCTTTCGTATGATTTAAAAACCATCGATAATGGAATTTGCAGATATAATTATTGTGATTTGTTTTCTGTAGAAATATTCAGTTTTTTCTCAAGTTCCGGATTTCTTGAAGCACCATTTGAAAGAGCCTTTTGATAGTGCCATTTGGCAAGTTCAATGTAAGGCGGGTTTTGTGACGCATAAATGACAGATAGATTCATGTGGGCGAGGGGATTGCCCGGGTTAATCTGTAAGGCTTTTCTGAAAGCGGTTTCAGCCTGTTCCCGCAATCCTTTTTTACTTAAAGCAATTCCAAGATAAATTTGTGTGTCAGCGTTTGCGGGATTACTTTTGGCGGAACGACTGAAAGCTTCAATAGCGGCATCAATGTTTCCTTTTCGGTCGTTTAGAATACCAAGCAGGAACAAAGCCCCGGCATCTTCCGGGTCAATAGATAGAGCCTGATTTATCGTTTTTTCTGCTTCATCTAACTTATTCTGTTCAATCTGGACGCTGGCGAGGCGGAAAAGGGTAGATAAATGTGCACTGTCAAATTTTAATGCCTCGCGGAGTTTTGCTTCTGCCTGACCATATTTTCCTGATTCTATATCCGATTGGGCTTCAATAACTAATTTGGTAGCCTGTTCAGGGAGTTCGCGCATTGGACGTGGTTGATACTTTTCTGCGTTGACTTTTGACACCTCTGTTCTTTTCATTAACGCAAGTTCTTCATCAGTGAACGGTATCTTTTTCTGCTCGTAAGCATCAAGGCGGGACCTTAAAGAATTTATCTGAGCTTCAAGAGACTCAATTTTCGAGACCTGGGCTTTATTTTTCAATTTATAATAATCTTTATTTAAAGCATTCAACCTTTTGAGAAGTTCTTCGTTTTCTTTCTCAAGCTCACGTATTTTTTTTGCCTCCAGTGATTTTGATTCTGCCGTCGACTTTCTTTCTGAGGCAATCATAGCGAGTTGTTTTTCAAGTTTTTCCTTTTCACTCTGAACCTCTGCAAGTTTTTTAGTAACCTCCTGAGCATTTGCTGTTGCCCGGGCAAGTTCGTTCTGGAGGCTTTTAATTTTATCTGAATCACCACTTTTTGACTTATCGGTGAGTTGTTTCTGGATTTCTTTTAATGATGTCTGAAGTTTCTCGTTTTCCGCTTGAAGATTCTGAATTAAGGAATCTTTTTGAGCAATCTGGCTTGTGGTGGTAAGGAGTTTTGCTTCAAGTTCTTTCATTCGCGCATTTGCTTCTGCGCTCATCGGATCTTGGCTCGATGATTTTAACCTGTTTTCAAGGAGTGTTTTTTCCAATTTTAATGCCTCATATTGTCCTTTTAATGCTGCAAATTCCTCTTTTACTTTGGCGAGTTCAGATTTTAGAGCATCAGCTGATTCAGCTGCGACGCGGCGTTGTAATTCTTCTAACTGCCTTTTGAGATTTTCATTCTCCGCAGCAAGGAGCGAATCGGGTGTCATTGTTGGATATTTCATTTTCAGTTTTTTCTGGAGGTCAATTTTGTCTTTCTCCAGTGTCGAAATAATCTTTTCCTGTTTCTCAATCTGTTTATTTAATTCCTCTATTTTATTTTGTAATTGTTTAATTTCTTTTTGTTCTGCCTTAGAAGAAGCACGCGCTTTTTCTTCGTTTAACATTTTCTCAAGCGATTCTTTCTGAGAGAGAAGCAGCTTGTTTTCTTTTATTTGTTGATCAAGTTTTTCAGTGGTTTCAGCAAGGACTTTTTGGATAGCCGCAAAGGTGCTCGGTTCGATCAACTTTGAATTGCGTTCTTTCTCCTGTTCGAGAGAAACCTTCATAAGCGAAACCTGTTTTTCAAGGTTTCTAATTTTTTCCTCTGCACGGGACAGTTCACCCGGATCAACTGCGACTGGTCGGACTGACAACGCTTCTTTTAACCGGACTTCCAATTGCTGTTTCTCTGTTTTGAGGGCAGCAATTTGTTGTTGAAGATTTTGAATCTGGGCATTTAACTCTTCTTGAGACATGGATTTAGCAACGGGCTTTTCCGACGTTACTGGTTGCGGGGCTTCAACAGGTTTTACTGGCAGAGTTACATTTTTTGCCTTTAGTTCCGAAATCTTGCCACTAAGGTATTCTAAACGATAATTTATAACATTCTGGTTCCAATTAGGATACATTTTCTGAAGATTGAGAATTTCTGATTGTGCCTGAATGTATTTTTCATACGCACCCTGAAGGTTGCCCGAAGACAAAAGGCTATCACCTGTCTGAATCATTTCATAAATTTTAACATACCAGTCTTCCTGTCCGTGAGAATTCAGCTTCACGAGACAGAACGCGGTTATCAAAATAAAAATGTAAATAACCCGATTCATATAGTATCAAGTTTAATAACAAAAAGAAAATTATGCAACTCTCATTGACAACAATAAATATTTGATGCTAATTTATTTAACAATTGTGAAGGATTATGAATTCGATGCTTGACCAGCATGTTCTGGTGTTGAATCGGCTGTGGCAAGCAATTAATGTTTGCTCGGTGCGCAGGGCTCTTACTTTGCTTTTTACGGGACATGCTGAGGTAGTGTTTGAAAGACCCGACGGAACTTTTCAGACCTTTAACTTCATGGAGTGGCATGATTTTTCGCAACGTGAGCCGCATCCAGAAAGTATTGCTACTGTGTCATTCAAGATTCGTGTTCCGCGGGTTATAATGTTGCTATTTTTCGATAAAATGCCCCGAAAGGAGGTCAAATTTACCCGTCATAACATTTTTGAGAGAGATAAGAACACATGTCAGTATTGCGGAAGAGTGTTCGATAGAAAGGATTTGAATCTTGACCATGTGATTCCCAAAGACCGTGGAGGTCCTACTACCTGGGAAAATATTGTCTGTTCGTGTATTGAATGTAATACGAAGAAAGGGAACAGAACACCTCAGGAGGCGGGCATGCGGTTAATCCGCAAACCCAAGAAACCAAAATGGAGACCGTTCGTTCAGGTTAATTTTAATATACCCACTCATGACAGCTGGAAACACTTTATTGATCTTGCATATTGGAATGTGGAATTAGGCGAGGATCTTGAATAAATACCTTTTGCAAACGAATTGTTAATAATGGTTGGTGATTAATTCAACCTGAACAAAATTATGGAAGATCCCATTCTTTTATAAAAAACCATTCATCAACCTCGAGATCATGTTTAATTAAATAGATTTTATTGTTTTGGCAAAGGACTTTAAAATAATCTGCAAGGGGCCATTCTGGGTGTGGCTTTCCTTGGTGCCATCTGTCAATAATTTCACAAACTTCAATCCACTGATTGTTTATAAATATCCGCAGCGGTTTTTCATCCGGTTTATAACCTGCATAACATTCAACTTTTATTGGTGTCAGCCACATCTTTAATAAAATTACATTAAAACTTGCGATATTTCATCAAATTTAATATCAACTTCGGTATATGATTAAACTTGGTCGATTAATTGCGGTTATAAGTATTTGTTTTATTCCGGGAATTTACTGCACAAATCTCCCGGGGACAGTTTTTTCAACACCACGGCATACAATATCTTTAAATGGTGTATGGGAAATTGATGAGAGCGTGGAGGCAGATGCTATTCCTACACAATTCAGGCACACTGTTCCAGTTCCCGGGTTAGCTAACCTCTCAAAACCAGCATTTAAAGATGTGGATCTTTTCGATAGCATGGAATTAATTGCAAACAGGATCAGACAGGGGAAACTGCCTGAATCGGCGAGAATTCAAACTGCTGGAATACCGCGTCAGAACAGAAACTATTTCTGGTACAGGAAAACATTTAGAGCGCCTTCGAAAAGAGAAATAGCAATTCTGAAAATCAATAAGGCTCAATTCGGAACAGCAGTATGGCTTAATGGAAATAAAATAGGAGAACATGCTGGTTGTTTTACGGCAGGTTATTTTGATTTAACAGACTCCGTTTTATGGGGGAAAGAAAATGTACTTATTGTAAGAATAGGAGCGCATCCCGGTGTTTTACCGGTTACTTATCCGACAGGAACGGACTTTGAGAAATTAAAATGGACACCGGGTATTTATGACGATGTTTCTGTGTTTTTTGCCGACAGCCCATTGATTGAACACGTACAGGTTGCCCCGCGACTGTCAACTTCTGATATCGTCATTCAGACTAAACTTAAGAATTATGGTCATACATCTGCATTTTCGATTAGCCAGACTGTTTATGACGGAGATAAACCAGTTAGCAAGTCAGCGGATATAGTAGTAGTTCTGGAGCATGGTAAAGAAACAACTATCCTTCAACGCGTGGAAATTCCGGAACCAAAACTTTGGTCTCCCGAATCGCCTTATTTATACAGGCTTGTTACGATCGCAACTCCGGAATCATCGGGGATGTCTGCAAATTCAATTCGTAAAGGTGATGGGGTGGTTACAAGGTTCGGGATGAGAGAGTTCAGAAGTGATGCAAAAACAGGGAAATTCTATCTTAATGGGAAATTATATTATCTACGTGGCTCTAATATCACCTTACATAGATTCTTTGAAGATCCGCTTTGTGGAGACCTTCCATGGAATGAAGCATGGTTGCGGAAATTGCTGGTTTCTATTCCCAAAAAGATGAACTGGAATAGTTTCCGCTTTTGTATCGGACCAGTGCCGGATAAATGGCTTGACATCGCCGACGAAGCAGGCTTGTTGATTCAGAATGAATTTTTTGTCTGGACCGGTGCTCCCTCCTGGGACAAGAACTACTCAAGGAAATATGATGTCGATGAAATGATAAGGCAATACAGCGAATGGATTCGGGATAACTGTAATCATCCGAGCGTTGTAATCTGGGATGCAAATAACGAGACACTTGAACCGCTTTTTGGAGAAAAAATAATACCTGCTGTCCGCGATTTAGACCTTTCGAAAAGGCCTTGGGAGAATAGTTATAATCCACCGGTTCATCCTGATGACCCAGTAGAAGAACACCCATATCTTTATTATTCAACAGCGATGAGTGGCGAGATTAAATTCCGGATGTCAGATCTGGAAAAAATGAATGGGGATATACCTGGGAATCAGAAAACGAATTACGTGAGGCTAATTAACGAATATGGCTGGTTATGGTTGAATAGAGATGGTTCACCTACATTACTCACGGAAAAATTGTATCCATTATTATTAGGGACTAATTCGACTAAAGAACAACGATTCGAACTCAATGCATATTTACTCGCCGGTAAAACAGAATACTGGCGTGCTCACAGAAAATTTGCCGGCATTCTGCACTTTGTGTATCTAACTTGCAGTTATCCTGGTGTATATACATCCGACCATTTTATAGATGTTCAGAAATTGATTTTGAATCCTTATTTCGAAGACTATATGAGTGAGGCGTTTAAACCGCTTGGCGTTTATATTAACTTCTTCCAGCCGGTAATTAAGGCTAAGGAAGAAAAAATATTCGAGGTTTATCTTGTTAATGATTACGATTTTCCTTTAAGTGGGAGAGTGGATTTAGTACTCGAAAATAAGAAGGGAAAAGTTTTAAGTTCATCAGATGGACTTTTTTCGATGCAACCTTGTGGGGCTACAAAACTGGAAATCAAAATGACAGTTCCTAATGTAAAAGAAGATTGTGTGTTAAAAGCAATTGCGACTCCGACTTCGAAACGTTCATTACAGTCCACAATTTGCCGAAGGTGGGTTAGAATTGATTAACAATAAAGGGTTTTTAGCATTAACCAAATTTACTTATTATTGTATTAAAAATACGGGGCTACTTTATATTTTTATACTTCCATTGTTTTCACATAAACACTTTGAAAATAACAATTTAATTATGTATTCAAAAAAATCGATGTGGTTTTATTTCACGGCTCGTAGCCCGTCAGTGTGTTTTTTCCCAGCTTTTGCAAATATGTGGCAAAAATTTTTAGGTTGCTATTTTAAAAAAAGACTTCATTTTTTTAATTAAATAAGTAAATTAATTAATCATGAAAATGAGTACTAATAAAATCCGGTTTTTAATGGCAGGATTATTATTGTCGGTAGGTGTTTTTGTATTTCCTGCGAATGCTCAATATGCCACTGCTGGCACATTATATGTGGATTTAAGAGCGACAGATTTATCGGGTGGCACAGGAGTATGGCAGAACCGCGGTGTCTTGACAGGTAATTTCACGTCTTATGGTAATCCGACATTTGTTGTTAATGTATTGGGGACAGATATTCCGGGTGTTTATTTCAGTGGAACCGATGCATATATCGGTCCACAGTCACCTGCTGATATAACCGGCGCAAGCGATAGAACTGTGGAAGTGTGGGCTCTGAATCCTGATATAGCAAGCGAAGAAACCCTTGTAGCGTGGGCACGAAGGGGATCAACCCGCCAGAATTTTACAGTGAATTACGGTAGCAGTTTATCGTGGGGAGCAGCTGCTCACTGGGCTGACGACGTTGGCTGGCCAAGCACAGCAGCAATACCACAAGCAGGTATGTGGCATCACTTTGTTTATACTTATGATGGGAATTTGACTGTCAGGATTTACGTGGATGGAGCGCTTGTTACAACAAAAACTCTTGGCGGCGTTTTGAGTACTTTTGCGAATTATCCGATAAATATTGCTGCACAAAGGACAGAAGATGGTAATGGTTTAACATTGTTTTTATCCGGCTACATTAATTCTGTGCGGATACATGGCGGAGTTTTGACGCCCGAACAAATTATGTCAAACTACCTTGCAGGGCCTGTAAAACTTGTTCAAACTGGTCCTGTTCAGATTATAACCCAGCCTGTAAATATAAAAGTAAGCGAATATTCATCAGCATCATTCAGTGTGCAAGCAGTAGGAGAAAAACCGATTTATTACCAATGGTATAGGAACGATCTCCCATTGCAGGGCGCGACTAATACCAGCCTTTTGTTGACGAATGTGCTATGGGCGGATGATAATTCGAAGTTCTACGTTGTTGCAAGCAATTACGTTTCCGGGACATGGTATTCAGTAACCAGCGCTGTTGCTATTTTGAGTGTGCAATCGGTCGCTGATTCGCTGGTTCATCGCTATTCGTTCAATGGAACACCGCAGGATTTGATAGGCAATTCACATGGCGTTCTCACTGGGGGCGCAACTATTAGTGGTGGCGAGTTGGTACTTAATGGCACGACCGCATATCTGGACCTTCCAAATAATATGTTTACAAACTTTACATCAATTACTTTTGAAATGTGGGTTACAGATCAGGGTAGCGGAAACTGGGCACGGATTTATGATTTTGGGAACAGTTCGGCAGGAGAAAATGCAGCAGGAACAGGCACACAGTATATGATGTTGTCTCTTCCGAGTGGTTACGGTAATTTGCGTGGGGCTTATACGATTACAGGTGGTGGTTCTGGTGAACAAATAGTAGAATGGGTTGGGGGACGGCCTGCAGTTGGTGAAAAAACACATATTGTCTGGACGACAGATGGAAATACAAAAATCGGAAGGCTTTATGTTAATGGAGTTCTTGTGGGGCAAAACAATTCTGTTACATTAACTCCTCAGGCAATCGGCCCAACAGTCAATAACTGGCTTGGACGTTCTCAGTTTTCAGCGGATGCTTTCTTTAAAGGGACTTATGATGAGTTCCGAATCTATAATCAGGCATTATCTGAAGGGACTATCAAGAGGAACTACAAAATGGGTCCCGATATGCCCCCAATGAATGGTCCAGTATTTTTCATTCAACATCCGAAAAGTCAGCTAGTTCCGGAAAACGCAACGATAGTTCTTTCGGTTGACATTAATGGTTCTTCTCCATGGTGGGTACAATGGTTTAAAAACGGGGATCCAATTCTGGGTGCAACAAATCTAACATTAACGCTTACCGCATCTCTTTCTGAAAACGGGGCAACAATATATGCAGTTGCGACAAATTTATATACCAATTCGATTTTCACAGCAGTAAGCAGCAATGCCTTGATAACAGTAATTGCGGATACGAATCCGCCGTCAGTGAGTATTGTTCAGAGTATTTCCACAAATGGGGTAAAAGTAACATTTAATGAGCCAATACTGCCAGATGATGCAACAAATGCTGTGAACTTTTCCATAACTGGTTCGGCCGGGGCGGTAACAATTCAAAACATTTCATTAACATCGCCTGACACTATTTCAATTTTTACCTCGCCCATGCAAGTGAGAGAAATTTATACGCTGACTATTTCCAACATAAGGGATATTGCTTCGGCGGGTAATATTCTTCATCAGACAAACATAAGTTTTACGACAACGCCATTTGTTGTGAATGATATTGGAGAATCTACTCCGAATGGTTATCTCGCCACTGTTTCTGGGGTGTATGAATTGGGTGGAGGTGGAGCCGGAATCGGTGATTATTCAGACCAGTTTTCAGGCGCATTCGAAATCCGGACAGGAGACTTTGATGTTCAGGTCAGGATAAGAGATTTATCAGCACCTGATTTATGGAGCAAAGTTGGTTTAATGGCACGAGAGACTTTGGAGGCGGGAAGTAAATATACAGCTGTATTAGGGACGCCATCTGTTATGGGGGTTGTGTTTGAGTATCGGGGGACAAATAACCAGATTTCAGCAAAAATGGGGAATATGCCACCAAATTATCCGGATTGCTGGATTAGACTAAAACGAAGTGGAAACACATTCAATGGATTCGCAAGTATTGACGGAAAATCATGGGTTTCTCTCGGTAGTGTAACGTTTCAGATGGCAGATTCCTTATATGTCGGACTGGTTATATCGAGCAGACAAAATGGTTCTATAGCAAAAGCAAGTTTATCCGATTATTCTGATACGGTCAGTACACTCAGTGGTGCTTTGCCGGACAGATATGAAGTATTAGGTCCTTCCACCCGCAGAACGGGTCTGACATTTTCAGAAATAATGTACAGACCAAAATCCCGCGCAGATGGTAAAAATCTTGAATTTGTAGAAATTTACAATTCCAATCCATGGTTCCATGATATAGGGGGTTATAGAATTTCTGGAGATATAGACTACACTTTTCCTAATGGGACACGGATTGAGGGTAACAGTTTTATAGTTATTGCTGCAGATCCACAGGCAATTGAATCTGTATATGGAATTAAAGGCGTTTTCGGTCCTTATACAAATACTTTAAAGACTGCCGGGACAATCAGACTCCGCGATGAACAGGGAACGATTTTACTCGAGGTAAACTACGATAATAAACATCCATGGCCAATGGGCGCTGATGGCACAGGACATTCGATCGTACTTGCAAGACCAAGTTATGGTGAAAACGACCCACGCGCATGGGAGATTAGTGATGTGGTTGGAGGCACCCCGGGCAAATACAATATTATTAAACCCACTTATCTGCAGGATATTTTAATCAATGAAATACTTGCTCACACGGAAGGGACAAATGAGGATTTCATAGAATTATACAATCACAGTAATTTTACTAATGACATCTCTGGATGCATCATTACAGATAATCCGGATATCAATAAATTTATTGTTCCTGAAGGCACAAAGATAATGCCGAATGGTTATATAGTATTTTCACAATCCCAGCTTGGATTTGGACTCAAAGCAAGTGGAGATACAGTCTATTTCAAAGCACCTGATGGTGAAAGGATAATTGATGCAGTAAGGTTTGGTGCTCAACCAAATGGGATTTCTTACGGCAGATTTCCGAATGGAGCGAATGATTTTTATTTGCTGAAAGTCCCGACTCCGGGTGCGCCGAATTCAGATATCTTTATTCATGACATTGTAATTAATGAAATTATGTATAATCCGATTTCCCGGAACGATGATGACCAGTATATTGAACTCTATAATAAGGGAACAAATGCGATAAATCTTGGCGGATGGCGATTTGTGGATGGAATAGATTTCGTGTTTCCTTCCAATACAATTATTCAGCCTGATAGTTACTTGGTTGTCGCCAAAAATGTTACGAATTTACTTGCCAAATATCCACAACTTAACTCGGGAAATACTGTTGGCAATTTTAGTGGAAGCCTTGCTCATAATGGGGAAAGAGTCGCGCTTGCAATGCCTGATTATGATTATTCGACAAATAATAATGGCAGAATAACCACAAACATCAACTATGTGGTGATATGTGAAGTTACATATCGTGATGGTGGTAGATGGGGAGAATGGGCTGATGGAGGCGGTAGCAGTCTGGAATTGATTGATCCGCGGGCAAACCCACGTCTTGCATTCAACTGGGCTGATTCGGACGAAACAGGAAAATCCGAATGGACAACTATTCAAGCAACTGGTGTGCTTGATAATGGAGCAAATTATGCAAGTGGTCCGATTTCATTTGCGCAGGTTGGTTTATTAGATGCTGGTGAATGCCTTGTGGACGACCTTGAAATAATTCCTTCCGGTTCTACTGCAAATTATGTTGCTAATCCAAACTTTGAAACCGGTCTTGTAAATTGGTCATTGTTAGGTTGTTTCAGTCGTTCGAACCTTGAAATCGGCAAAGGGTATGGCGGTGGAAATGCATTAAGACTACGTACCCGAAACAGAATATTCACAATTGCAAATTCTGCACAGTGTAATCTTAACAATACTACCCTTGCGGCAGGACAAACTGTAACCATGAGGTTTAAAGCAAGGTGGTTGCGCGGATGTCCGGAAGTTTTGTTCCGACTCCATGGAGCATGGATGGAGGCGACTGGGGCTATGAAAATTCCTCAGAACCTTGGAACGCCCGGACTCCCCAACAGCCGTCTCGTTCAGAATGCTGGTCCTGCAATTTATGAAGTAAAACATTATCCTGCGCTACCAGCAGCAGGGGAAAATTGTCGGATTTTTGCGCGTGTGCATGATCCGGATGGTGTTCAGGATGTCTATTTAAACTTTAGGGTTGATCCTAATCCATCATATACTACAGTCAGAATGGTTGACGATGGTACGGATGGTGATCTTATCGCAGGAGATGGAATATACACAGGTGTAATTCCAGGTCAGGCAAAAGGGGTTACAGTTGCATTTTATGTTTCTTCGTCTGATAAATTAGGAGCCACCACGAGATTCCCGGAAATCCTTGATGATAATGGACCTGTCCGCGAGTGTGTTGTTCGTTTCGGCGAACCGAACCCGCCCAGCGCATTCGGTATCTACCACCTCTGGCTTACGCAATCGAATCTCAACAGATGGATATCATTACCTGTCCTTAGCAATGAAGATATTGACGGCACACTGGTTTATGGAAATCGCATAATTTACAACATGGGCGCCAGATATGCCGGTAGTCCATACCATCAGGGGTTTGACAGTCCTGCCGGCAATAATGCGTGTCACTACAACTGGAGTATGCCGAAAGACGATAAACTGCTCGGACATACTTCGTTTAACAAAATACACTGGATTGGCAATGACATACAGGATGACAATGCGAATTCGAATGTAAATGACTCCACACTTCAGCGGGAACAAACCGCTAACACGCTTTTGCGGTCGCTTGGTTTGCCTTGGATTTACAGGAGATATGTTATTGTGTATGTCAACGGTGTCAGGAGGGGACAATTGATGGAGGATGCACTTCGTCCGAGTGTTAGTGTGCCTGATGCGTATTTCCCGAACGAAAAAGACGGATTTTTGTATAAATTCCAGCCGTGGTTTGAAGGGGCTGCTTCAGGTCAGGCGAATGGTTACTGGCCGTGGGAGAATAAATCCTGGTGTCTGTTTATGCCTTATACGACAACTGGTGGGGCATACAAACTCGCACGTTATCGCTGGCATTATCAGATGAGACAGACCCCTGATTCACAAAACAATTACACAAATTTCTTCACATTGATGACAATTGCAACAAATTACAATTTGCCGAACTATGCGGAATTGATGGAAAACGTAGCGGATATGGATAACTGGTTGAGACTTGTTGCTGCTAACCACGCTGCGGGGAACTGGGACTGTTGGGGTATAAATAATGAGCAAAATGTGTACGGTTATGTAAGTTCGAAGACAAGATGGACGTTATTCATGTTTGATTTCAGTATTGTCCTTGGGAACCGGATTGCATGGGCTCCGGGTTCCAATCTTGAAACCATAAACAGTGGGGATATTACATGGCAAAAGATATATGGTCCTAACGGGAATCCTAAATTCCGCAGGATGTACTGGGCAGCTTTAAAGGAACTAACAAAAAATGGACTAAAGAACGAAGCGATAGATCCTATTCTTGATTCAAAATATGCAGCGTTTATTGCTAACGGAATCGCGGCAAGTTCGCCAGATCCAATTAAATCATGGATTGCATCTGCGCGTTCAAGTATTGCCGCACAAGTTGCTCAACGTGATACTCCGAACTTTGTATTGCTTTCTAATGTAGTTACAACAACAAGTGGTGTTGCTACCGTTACCGGATTAGCGCCTCTTGAAGTCTCGTCAGTTGTGGTTGACGGAATGGTTAGACCCGTGACATGGAACAATATGACGAATTTCACTCTTACTATTCCTGCCAGTCCGGGGACAAATACACTGTCGGTCTATGGCATAGACAGATATGGAAACGTTGTTGGAGGAATAACGCAGCAACTTACCGTTATCAATCTGACTCAGCAGTCAGATAAACCCGAGGATAGCATAGTTATCAGCGAGATAATGTATAACCCGCCAGCGCCGGAGCTTGAATTTATTGAATTGTATAACAAATCAATGACAACCGGATTTGACTTATCTGGATGGAGAATAAACGGCATTGGTTATACATTCCCTAATGGTTCATGGATTAAACCGAATAGTTACATTGTCCTTGCAAGAAGCAAAACTGCGTTTGCGAGTTTTTATAATCCGTTAATTCCTGTATTTGACGTTTTTAATGGGAATCTTCAGACTGGTGGGGAGACATTAACATTACTTCGTCCATCAGAGGATGGAACTACTGAGGTTGTGGTGGACAGAGTAAGGTATGAAAACAATCTCCCATGGCCACAAAAAGCAGCCAATGGCGAGGCTTCATTGCAATTGATTGATCCGAATAGGGATAATTCGCTGGTCTGCAACTGGTCCGATACGGTGGGTGATTGGAAATTTTTCACAGCAACTGGCATTCCTAATGGGAATAAACTTATAATATACCTTGATTCTGTGAACACCATTTATGTTGATGATATTGCCCTCGTACCGGTTGGTGGGAGTAATTTAATTAAAAATGGCGATTTTGAAACTTATGTCACAAACGGGTGGAAGTTTCAAGGGACAAATGGGATTAAGAGTGAGATTTCAAAAGAGATTAAGCGAAGCGGTAGTTCAAGCCTGAAATTGGTGTTTAATCCTGCAGGTGGAGCTTCTTCATATATTTATCAGGACCTGCCATCGAACATTACGACAACATGCACATTCAGTTTCTGGTACACCACAGGAACAAATACAGGAAACTTTATATGGAGGATTAGTGGAAGTTTCCGAGGTCAAGTGAATGTCCAACCTCCTGCTCCATATACACCGGGACAGACAAATTCCGTTGCAGCGACTTTACCAGCCTTGCCCTCTGTCTGGTTAAACGAGGTCCAGCCTCCTTCATCAAAAGGCAGAACCAACGAACTTGGCGAGCCAACAGGTTGGGTTGAAATTTACAATAACGGAGGTGATCCGATTGACCTTTCGGGCTTCTATCTTGCTAATAATTACACAAATCTGACCCAATGGCAGTTCCCTCAAGGTACCATCATACAGCCTAATCAGTTTTTGGTAATCTGGCTTGATGGGAGAACTGAGCTTTCTACCCCTGAAAACCTACATGCCAGTTTCACAATTCCGGCAGGAACCGGTAGTGTGGCTCTAAGTTTCAATATTGATTCAATTCCAAGAGTTCTTGATTATCTGAACTATTCCGATTTGCCGGATGGATTTAGTTATGGCGATTATCCTGATGGTCAGCCTTTCTACCGTCAAAACTTTTATTATTCGACATTGGCCGGAACGAACAATCCCGCCTCAGCTCCAGCAAGAATATTTATTAATGAATGGATGGCGAGCAATACACGTACAATTGCAAACCCTGTAACAGGCGTTTACGACGATTGGTTTGAGATCTACAACCCCGGGAATGAACCAGTCAACATTTCAGGCTATTATTTAACTGATGTAATTACAAATAAGTTCAAATACAAAATTCCGGATGGATATTACGTCCCGGCACATGGTTATCTTGTAATTTGGGCAGATAATTCACCTTCGTTGAATCGTCCTCAATTTAACGAATTGCATGTGAACTTCAAATTGTCGAAGAATGGGTCAGATCTTGCAATATTTGCGCCGGATGGAACACTTGTGGATGCGGTCACGTTCGGAATTCAGGTTAGTGATTTAACAGAAGGAAGGTATCCTGATGGAAGTGAAAATATAGTTCAATTGACCAGTCCGACACCAGGTTCTGCTAATATATTAAATACAGGTGTTAATAATCCACCTGTCGTGAATCCAATTGGGACAAAAGTCATCCTTCTTGGGCAAACGTTAAGATTCAGAATCACAGCAACTGACCCTGATGTCCCTGCGCAAAATCTTACATTTGAGCTTGTAAACGGTCCGCAAGGCGCAATTCTTACACAGGATGGCGAGTTTTCGTGGACGCCGACGTCGTCGCAGGCGCCATCCACAAATCTTGTTACAGTAAAGGTGACGGATAGCGGAAGTCCGCAAATGTCATCAGTAGGAGAGTTCTATATTATCGTTGGTTTACCACCGAGGCTGATTCCAGAATCGTTGAGAATTGAAAATGGAACGCTTCGGTTATCATTCCAGGTTCAACCTGGTAAGCAATACAAGGTTGAATACAAGGATTCATTAAGCGACTTGTCGTGGAAATTATTGCAAATCGTTACTCCGGATCAGCCTGTATGGAATGTAGATGATCCGGTAGGGTCAAATAAACAGAGATTCTACAGGATTGTGGTAGAATAGATTAAATAAGAGCATATGATTTGCAAACCCGTCGGCTCAAAAGCTGGCGGGTTTAGTCTTAATGGTATTGGTTAGTTAATTCTTGCCTTTAATCCAGTATTTGCAGAAATTTTCTTTGATGAAGCAAATTACGTTATTCACGTGTCTGCTTAATAACGAGCAGTCAGAAGAATTGAAAAATTATCTGAAAGAAAGTGGATTTGAATTTAAAGAAATTCCATATACAAAGTTTTCGGCATTTAAAAAGGACCTGAGTGTTACCCTTTATAGCAGCGGCAAATTGGTAGTTCAGGGTAAAAAAACTGGAGAGTTTGTAGAATTTGTTCTTGAGCCCTTGATTTTAAAGAAGGCAGTAATTGGATATGAAGAGGTTTATGACCCTTCGGTGATATTGCCAAGAATAGGTGTGGATGAGTCCGGGAAGGGAGATTATTTTGGACCATTATGCGTAGCAGGGGTATATGTTAACAAAGATATTATTAAATTGTGGAGGGAATATAATATCCGCGATTCGAAGCTGATTCAAAGTGATAATACAATCGTGAAATTGGCTGATGTTATAAAGAAAACTCCGGGATGTTGGTATTCTATTGTCCCTATCGGAAATGAGGCTTATAACAGATTATATGAAAATATGGGTAGCGTTCATAAGATTCTCGCATGGGGACATGCTAGAGTTATTGAGAATCTAATGTCGAATCAGGATAAAATGATCCCAAGTCCGGAAAAGGTGGTTTGCGACCAGTTTGCAAACAGTAAAGGCGTAATAAACGATGCTTTGATGAAATTTGGGAGGACAATTGAGATTGAGCAAAAACACAAGGCAGAATCAGATATTGCCGTTGCAGCTGCCTCAATTCTTGCCCGGTGCGAGTTTATAACAAGATTGAGTAGACTAAGTAAGCAGTATGGAATTGAATTGCCTCGGGGAGCATCTGGGAAAGTGGAGGAAGTTGCTTTGGAATTAGTCCGAAAATATGGGGCGGAAGTTTTAAATAAGGTTGCAAAGTTACATTTCAAAACCACCGAAAAGATAATGAAGCAAAACAAATTATCAGGTGATATTAATTCTAAAAGCGGGTCGTGATTTGATTTAAACCATGGCGGGTAACTCTATCGTACTCTTCGTCCTTTTTCTTAAATTCATCAATTGTAGAATTTGCAATGCGATGAATTTCCCTATGCATCTCTCGCCTGGAAGTGGCGCCCTCAAATTTTTTTATTCTTTCATAAACTTCTTTCCCAGCTTGCTGGGAGATACGGACATGCCCCAGTTCGTGTTCAAGGAGTTTGCGGTAAAAATTTCCCCAATTTACAAGAAATTCACGGGAAATGCCATTTGTCGGAGGCTTATATGCTGGCATGGTAATTTCCGAATTAACTCTTACCTTTACATTAACCGGTTTATATTTTTGATTTTCAAAAGATGTCTCGAATTCCCAGTTAACTGTCCATTTTGTATAAGCGAGAAAATTTAAATTTGTTCCCCATGGACGATTAGCAGTGATTGAGGACATGATTTCTTTATATGTGCTTCCAGTTATGAAATAATGGTTAGTAGAAACATGGAAGGATAATTGTGCATTTAAAATATTGGCTGCTAAAAGCAAAAAAGACATCAAAGATTTTTTTAATATTCCCATTTTTAAAATTTTTTAAGTTCTGTGTATCAGGATTATGCGTGTCTTTGGCTGAATTACAATTTATCGTTTATCCATAAAATTTTGCATCGCAATATTTTTAAAAATTTCTACCATTCACTTTTAAACATTCTTATTTAAAGTATAATATCAAAAAAGGCTTGTTCAAATGAAAGACAGAGAATTGACGGGAAAAAATGCAGTTATAACAGGTGCAAGCAAAGGGCTCGGGAAATCTATTGCTCTTGCTCTTGCGGAGAATGGCGCAAACCTCGCATTAATTTCACGGGATATAGAGAAGCTGAATCAGGTTGCTGAAGAGGCTAAAAAACTTGGTGTCGAGGCGTATGCTTTTAAAGCCGATATAACCGACGAAATGCAGGTGGATGCAGTTTGTAAAAAAATTACAGGACATTTTAATCGCGTTCATATACTCATTAACAACGCCGGGATTAATATTCGTAAGCCAATAACTGATTTTACAATGACAGAATGGCGCACTGTAATGGATACGAATGTAACCGGAGCATTTCTAATGTGCAGGGCGCTTGTCCCTTATATGAAAGGTAACGGTTATGGCAGAATAATAAACCTGACATCAATTATGAGTCATGTGGGATTACCGGGACGAAGTGTTTATGCAGCAAGTAAAAGCGCGCTGATTGGTTTTACAAAAGCGCTTGCGCTTGAACTTGCACCTGAAAAAATCACTGTGAATGGGATATCGCCGGGACCGTTCCTAACTGAAATGAATAGACCATTGGTTGAAAACCCGGAATTAACACAGTTCTTCCTTTCGAGAATCCCATTAGGACGTTGGGGAGACCCACGTGAAGTGGCAGATCTTGCAGTTTTTCTTTGCTCGGAAAAGGCTAATTTTATAACAGGCACTGATATTTTAATTGATGGTGGTTGGACAGCACAATAGAGATTTTAGAATGAGAAATTTTGTATTTACATGGTGCATATTAGGTTTTTTATTCATCGGATGTACGGAGGAGAAAATGGAAAAAAAGATTGATGCTGGTAATGAGCTTGCAACCTTTGGTGGAGGTTGTTTTTGGTGTCTGGAGGCTGTTTTCAAACAAGTTCCGGGCGTGATATCAGTGACAAGTGGTTATGCCGGTGGATATACGAAAAATCCTACCTATAAAGAGGTCTGTTCAGGTACAACAGGGCATGCGGAAGTAGTCCAGATTGAATATAATCCGAAAAAAGTAAGTTACAGGGAGTTGCTGGATATTTTCTGGAAAATCCATGATCCGACTTCTTTGAATAGACAAGGTGCGGATATCGGAACGCAATACCGGTCAATTATTCTATATCATAATGAAGAACAGAAAAAGATTGCAGAAGATTCAAAGAAAGAAGTCTCAAAAAATTTCGATAAACCAATAGTAACAGAAATCGTTCCACTTACAACATTTTATAAAGCGGAAGAATATCATCAGGATTTTTATGCCAAAAATCCTGATTATGGCTACTGTGTTATAGCGATTAAACCTAAGTTGGAAAAGATTCAGAAAATGATGAAAGAGAAAAAAATGGAGAATAATCAAAATAATTCCAAGTAAAGAATCGTTGAAATTAATGCCTGTTAAAAATTTTTAAATTGCAAGTTAAGAAAATTGCGTCTAAAGGAGTAATTATGAAAACAATGAAAAAACGCATCATTTTTGTCACCACACTGATGGCATTTGCCATAATTACAACATATGTTTATTCAGCTGATTTGAATGTCCCGCCTCCCGGTTTTAGAGCGCTTTTTAATGGAAAAGACCTGTCAGGATGGTGGGGGCTTGGAACAGAGGATCCGAGAAAATGGATGGCTTTGCCACCAGAAGAATTTAAGAAAAAACACGATGCAAGTCTTGCCGATATTAAGAAACACTGGAAGGTTGAAAATGGAGAACTTGTAAATGACGGCGAGGGGTTATACCTGACAACAGAAGAAAATTTCGGAGACATCGAATTGCTCATTGATTACAAGACTGTGCCGAAGGCTGATAGTGGAATTTATCTAAAAGGATGTCCGCAAGTGCAAATCTGGGATTATACAGACACTAATAAATTCAGCTTGGGCGCAAACAAAGGTTCTGGTGGATTGTGGAATAATTCACCTGGTGCACCAGGAAAGGATCCACTTGTGCTGGCAGATAAACCTTTTGGCGAGTGGAATCATTTCCGGATTATACAAGTTGGCAGCCGGACGACTGTGTATTTAAATGACAAACTGGTTGTAAATAATGCAATCATGGAAAATTATTTTAATAGAAAACTGCCAATTCCTCCTAAAGGCCCTATTCAGCTTCAGACTCATGGGGGCGAAATTCGCTGGAGGAATATTTTTGTAAGGCAAATTCCCCCAGAAGAGGCAAATGCAATTTTGCGCGGTTCTGACGCTGAACAGGGTTTCGTTCCGATATTTAATGGTAAGGATTTTACCGGATGGGCAGGTCCTACTAACGAGTACGAAATTGTAGATGGCGCTATAGTATGCAAGAAAGGCAAAGGAGGAACAATTTATACGGTTGAGGAGTATTCTGATTTTATTGTGAGACTTGAATTCAAACTGCCGCCAGGTGGTAACAATGGATTGGCTATCCGTTATCCGGGACAGGGAGATACAGCCTATGTCGGTATGTGTGAACTGCAGGTGTTGGACAACGATGCTCCACAATATGCCAACCTTGATCCTCGCCAGTATCATGGTTCGGCTTACGGCATGGTACCAGCCCACCGTGGATATCTCCGACCTGTTGGACAGTGGAATTACCAAGAAGTTACTGTCGTTGGTTCAAAGATCAAAGTGGAACTTAACGGTACGGTGATTCTTGATTGTGATCTGTCTCAGGTTAAAGAATTCATGGGTAATAGACCGCACCCAGGAAAGGACAGGACGTCAGGCCACTTCGGGTTTGCCGGACACAACGATCCTGTAATGTTCAGAAATATTGCAATAAAGAAATTGAAATAGATTTTCTATGAAAAAACATTTCTTTCTTTTAAGCTTGGTTTGCATTTTAGGCTTAGTTTCTGATATTAAAACAATAGCTGCAAATCAACAGGATAACCGTCCTAATATTGTCTTTATCTTATGTGACGATTTGCGGTGGGATTGCATGAGTTGCGCGGGTCATCCATATTTAAAAACTCCAAACATTGATAGGCTAGCAAATGAAGGCGTACGATTTAAAAATGCTTTTTGTACAACTTCTCTTTGTTCACCCAGCAGGGCGTCAATATTAAGCGGTTTATACGCACATACCCATAAAGTAATGGATAATTTTACTGAATTCCCTGCAAACCTTCCAAGTTTTCCAGCACGGTTACATGAAGAAGGTTATGAAACGGCATATATCGGCAAATGGCACATGGGAGAAAACAACGATGAAAAGAGACCGGGATTTGATTATTTTGTTTCGCATAAAGGACAAGGGAAATATTATGGCACCGAGTTTAATATCGATGGCAAGAGGCAGGTCATAAATGGATATTACACCCACATAGTTACCGATTTTGCAATCGATTGGATTAAAAGACCGAGAAACAAACCGTTTTTGCTAATGTTAGGGCATAAAGCGCCTCACAGTTTTTATATCCCTGAACCAAAATACTCGAATGTTTTTGATAATGTGGAGATTAAATATCCTGATACGGCGTTTAATTTAGAGGGGAAACCGCAGTGGATTAAAGACAGATTAACAACATGGCATGGAATTTATGGACCATTATTCGAATGGCGGAAAAATTTCCCTGATACAAGTCCCGAAGGAGTTAAGGATTTTGCAGCGATGACAAGGGCTTACTGGGGGACAATTTTGTCCGTTGATGACAGTGTTGGACGAATTTATGACACATTGAAACAACTCGGTATTCTTGAAAACACGATCATTGTCTTTATGGGAGACAATGGACTGCTAAACGGTGAACATGGCATGGTCGATAAACGCACAATGCATGAACCTTCTATAAGGATTCCGTTAATAATCCGATACCCGGGATTAACTCCAACAAATAATCCTAAAGTTATTGAACAAATGGTTTTAACGGTTGATATTGCTCCTACGATTCTTGAGTTGTGCAATGCAAAACCTTTGAAGAATATTCATGGCAAATCAGTAGTAAAACTCGTTCAGAAGGGTGATCCTAAATGGAGGACATCATTTTTCTATGAATATAATTATGAAAAACAGTTTCCATATACTCCTAATGTAAGAGGGGTGAGGACCGATGAGTGGAAATACATGCATTATCCTCATGGTGATGGAAAACCGGATAGACACCTTGCTGAACTTTATAATTTAAAAGAAGACCCAGAAGAAAGATTTAATCTGATAAATGATCCCAAATATGCGCCAGTTGTTAAAAAGCTTCAGGCAGAATTAAAGAGGTTGATGAAAGAGACAGGATTAAAAGAAGATAAAATGCCAATCGATGAAGGTATTAAAAAAGAGTTGCCGGAGCAGTCAATCAGATAGAATCTTTAATTTCCTGAATTTCCTGGACTTCTCTAATAAGAATTTTGGGAGCAATTATTTGTTAATTTCTTTTCAAATTTTTTTTAAAAAATTATTGACGTTCAGAATTGTTTTAATAAAATTAAAACAAACCTGAGAGTAAATGTATAGAGGAACAGTAAAAAACAATCAGATTAAAACATTTTTAATTAGGGCGGTCAAAATGTCCATTGATGATTTTGATTCGGGCACGTGAGGTCTCTCTTCCCTCCTTGGGATTCCTTCCCAAACTCCTCATTCACCTCAGTGCCCGAATCACTTTTTTGATAAAAATCAATTATTAAGACGATGATTATTTGATTCACATTTTCAGATACATAAGTTTTACTATGTTTATATGAAAACTTGTATTAGGCAAAATTTGATTATAGTGGTTGGCTGGATTTTGATTTGTAGTGGATTTAATATTTTGTCGCAGGTTTTGGAAGATTCATTCAAAAACCCACCGTCAAAGAATCGCATTTTGAAAATCGTTCATTCTTTACCGGACAAGCCTGAAGCTCAGGAATCACTTTTTTCAAAACTCCACAATCAGGGATTCGGAGGGGTGGTTTGTAACGTATCGTTCGAAAATTACCTGCAAAGCGAAGAAAAGTGGGATGCATTTGTAAAAGGTGTAAAAAAGGCAAAAGAAACTGGATTTTCAATGTGGCTTTATGATGAATGCGGATATCCTTCCGGCAATGCTGGTGGCCTTGTTTTAAAAGATCATCCTGAATGGGCAGCTCGTGGACTTCTGGTTCTCTCAACAAATATCAATGGGCCACAAAGTATAAAACTTAATATTCCTGATGGAAATATAATGCTATCAAAAGCATACCCAAAATCGAATGGAGTTTGTCTTATAAAAAAAGCTATTGATCTAAAAAAGAATATACAAAACGGCGAATTGGTTCTCAATATTCCTGAGGGGAACTGGCACGTGTTGGTTGTTTCAGAAAACCAGATTTATGAAGGAACGCATGCTGCGATGAACCTCTGGAAAAAAATACCTTATATAAATCTGCTAAAACCAGAACCCACCAAACTTTTTATTCAACTGACACATGCAGGATACGCTAAGAGACTTGGGCGGAATTTAGGAAATTATTTCGAAGCCACTTTTACAGATGAACCATCATTGATGAGTCTTTTCCTGAAGCAAATGCCTTGGAAGGTTTTGCCGTGGTCTGATAATTTGCCTGGCGAGTTTAAAAAGAGAAGAGGATATGATATTGAGACTCATATATCATCACTAATTTTAGAAACTGATGAAAATTGGAAAAAACATAGGTACGATTTCTGGCTAACGGTTGGCGAACTTGTCTCTCAAAATTATTTCGGACAATTAAGGGACTGGTGCAGGCAACATAATCTGCTATCGGGCGGGCACCTTCTGGCAGAGGAGGGAATTGTAAATCATATACCATTATATGGCGATTTTTACAGATGTATTCGCATGCTTGATGCTCCCGGAATAGATTGTCTGACGAGCATTCCCCAGGAAGTGCCATGGTATATAGCGCGTCTCATTGCAAGCTGTGGATGGATTGATGGCAAAAGTGTTATAATGTGTGAAACCTCTGACCATAGTCAGGTTTACAGACCGAGTGGTGATAACCGTCCAAAGCGGATTGTAAGTGAAGATGAGATACGAGGGACTTTGAATCGGCTTTTCGTCAATGGTGTTACACGAATTACAAGTTATTACTCATTTGCTCAATTGACAGATGAGCAGTTAAGAAGACTGAACCAACAATGCGGCAGGTGTACATTAATGATAGAAAAATCCAGACCATCTCCAAATATCGGTGTATTGTATCCGGTCCAAACACTATGGACAAAGTTTGTGCCGTCGGATCTATGGTCAAGGGAGGCTACCGATGCTGCGAAAGTGGAGAAAGTTTATCGAACTGTCATTAATAATTTGTTTAATGACAAAAAAGAATTTTTGATAGTGGATTATGATACTTTGGAAAATTGCAAAGCCGATAATGGAACAATCGAAATGAAAAACATAAAACTCGATACTATAATCCTGCCATGCGTTGATACAATTTCGTGGAAATCGATTCAAAATATTGATATTTTTGTTAAGGGCGGAGGTACATTGATTTTAGTTGGCGCGGTACCTGAAAACAGCGAAAGCGAGTTCCCATCGAAAAGGGTTATTAATCTAACTAAAAATTGGTTTGAAGGAGAATCTAATAAGCCGGTTTTGAAAAAATATGGGAATGGCATTTTTTGCTATTTACCATCTGGGTTTGAAGTCGCGTTAGGAGAAATTGTAAAAACTGTTTGTCCTCAGGAACTTTTAGTTGACGACCCTAATTCGCAGCTTAAAGTCTCGCGAAGGATTAGCGAGGATAAAACCCTGTTTTTTATTATAAATGATAGTAACCAAAAATGGACGGGGAATCTTGTATTTTCGAATTATGTTGATGGAGAAGAATGGAATCCGGTAAATGGCACGGTTGTTAAAAATCTGCCAGCAAATCTAATGGGTTATTCACTTGAACCATATAGCATGGTGTTTTTTAGATACAAAAAGGCTGATGACAAGGGTAAAAAATCGGCAACACTTCAGAAACCTGTAGAATTTGATTTAAGGTCAGTTAAAATTGATTGTTCATTGCCACGAATTGCAAAGGGAGAATTTGTTAATGCCACAATGACAGAAATATCAGCTGGGCAAGATAAATCAGTCCCTTTATATCAATGCACAGGGACGCTGACAAAAAACAATGTAGATACGTGGCTGTTTTTGATTTTTCCTGTTAATTCATCTGAAACTCTGGATAAAGATACAACAATCTTGTTTAAAGTTTCTGTTCCCCAGAACCAGGATGTTAAAAATCAGATACTCATAATTGTAAAGGAAAAAGGTGGTGGAGATTTTATAGGGCAGACTGGAGTGTATTTAAATGAAAGTGGTGAAAAGATTGTCAGGGTGCCATTGATTAATCTGCAACTTGCCGGCTGGGCGAAAGATGATGATGGCGTCCTTAATCCGAAAAAGATTGAGGAAATAAGAATTGGTTGGGGCGGTTACCTTGGTAGAGAAGGGGAACGTATCGTTTTTACCACGGGTTTCCCGTTTGCAGAAAAGTTGATTCTGTACAAAGGCTGACATCGTATGCCGGAATTTAATACTCCACGATTGGATAGAGAATATCGAACGATCCGGGCAATGATTAAAATTTATTGCCGGGAATTGCATAACTCCCGGAATGGGTTATGTGAAGAATGTCGGAAGATAGAAGAATATGCAAAATTACGGTTAATAAATTGTCCATTTGGCGAGGAAAAACCTGTTTGTGTTAAATGTCCTGTGCATTGTTATAAACCCGACATGCGGCAAAAGGTCAAAGAAATTATGAGATATTCTGGGCCTAAAATGTTAAGACATCATCCTATTTTAGCGATTCGTCATCTCTTATTTGATTCAAAACGGGAAGCGCCGCAAATAAAGAAGAAAACTAACCTGCCATGATTCCACACTACTTTAAAGTTTGTTAGAAGAACTTTAAATTTCCATATTTTATTTGATTTTATTGAATAAAGTTTATAACATAACTTCCTGTATGAAAAATCATTTAAAGACCATTATTGGAATACTGACTATTACCATTTGCGGAGGCTTGCTTTTCGGTGATGTGTTGCCGCCGATTCCTTTATGGCAGAATGGCGCACCCGGAGCGCTTGGTACAAATGATTATGATATACCCACGATAACTCCATATTTGCCCGATCCTTCAAATGCAGTAGGTACAGCGGTAGTTATCTGTCCCGGTGGAGCCTATGCAGGGCTTGCTCAGCACGAAGGAAAGGATTATGCATTGTTTTTAAATAAGTATGGAATTACTTGTTTTGTATTAAAATATCGTCTTGGCACGCATGGTTACAGACATCCGGCTATGTTGCAGGATGTCCAGCGTGCCATTCGCATGGTCAGATATAATGCTGAAAAATGGAAAATTAATCCTCAAAAGATTGCCGTAATGGGATCATCAGCAGGTGGTCACCTTGCATCTACTGCATTGACTCATTTCGATGATGGTAATCCAAATGCAACTGATCCTATCGAACGTGTAAGTTGCCGTCCCGATTTGGGTATTTTATGTTATCCGGTTATAACAATGGGTGAAAACACCCATCAGGGTTCAAAGAATAACCTTCTTGGGAAAAACCCGGATCCTGAGCTTGTAAAATTTCTCTCGAGCGAGCTTCAAGTGAAATCAAACACTCCTCCATGTTTTATTTGGCATACGTGGGAAGACAAAGGAGTTAAGGTCGAGAACTCTCTCGACTTTGCAATGGCTTTGCGGAAGGCAGGTGTTCCGTTTGATTTACACATTTACCAGAAAGGTCCCCATGGGATGGGACTCAGGGATAAAGAGCCATTTGCAAATGTACACCCATGGGCTAACAACCTTATATTCTTTTTTAAAGAAAATGGATGGCTGAAATAGTTTGGATTGGCGATGAAATTTTTTGAGCAACAGCAAAAAGCAAAACAAAAAACAAAGTGGCTGTTGTTATTTTTTATTTTAGGTGTCATCGGTACAATTATTTTAGTTTATCTTGCTGTATTATTTATACTTGGATTTGGATTTAAAAATGGAAATATTAGTTGGTGGAATTCTTCCGTCTTCTTATATGTTTCAATCATTACAGGATTGATAATCTTTATTGCCACGATAGTAAAAATCTTTGAATTGTCAAATGGTGGCAAGACGGTTGCAATCTCACTCGGCGGGGAAAAACTTGTTTATCCTCATAGTATCGAGGAACAGAGATTATTAAATATTGTCAATGAAATGGCTATTGCATCAGGGTTGCCTGTCCCTGAGGTTTATGTTCTTTATAATGAACGTGGAATTAATGCATTTGCCGCAGGGAACTCTCCTTCGGATGCTGTTATTGGGATAACTCAAGGCGCTGTAGAAAATCTGACCCGTGATGAACTGCAGGGGGTCATAGCACACGAATTCAGTCATATTCTTAACGGAGACATGCGTCTGAATATACGCTTAATTGCTGCCATTGCCGGAATCCTTGTGCTTTCTGAGATAGGTTATGCTATTTTGCGAGCCCGGATCCGTGGTAAAGGTGGAGGTCAAATTAAGCTATTTGGTCTCGCTCTTTTGGTAGTTGGAGCCTGCGGGGCGTTTTTTGCAAGAATTATCCAATCTGCTATTTCACGACAGAGAGAATACCTCGCGGATGCTGCAGCTGTCCAATTCACAAGAAATCCGGATGGAATTGCCGGTGCTCTAAAGAAGATTGCTAAATTGGTCTATGGATCAAGGGTTTTAAATCCGAATTCTTCCCAGGTCGCACACATGTTTTTTTGTACAGGTTTTAAAAGTTTTTTATCAGGCTTGTTTGCAACCCATCCTCCGATTGAAAAAAGAATTAAAGCAATAGAAGAAATGGCGACGGGTGTAATTGGAATCTCTCAGGAGACTTCCGTAACTACTTATTCGACGGAAGAAGACCAAATCGCTCAACCGGTTGTTTCAAAGCCCAATGTTGGGATCCTTGTTTCCAATCTAGTAGGGTCTGCGGGAAAAATCAATCCGAAAGCTTCAGATTATTACAATAACTTTATCAACTCACTTGACCCATCTATTGTTAATTCCATTACGAATTTGTTTGATGCAACAGCGCTGATTTATGCGTTGCTTTTGAGTGATGATGAAGAAATAAGAAACGAGCAGATAGTAAGATTATCGAAGATTGTATCGTCGGCTTTGTTTTTAGAGGTCTCTAATAAATATAAGAAGATAAAGACTTTGCCCCGTATTAAAAAACTTCCACTTGCTCATCTGGCAATTGTAACTCTTAAATCGATGTCACATAGTCAATATCAGGAATTTGAAAAAGCTGTAAATGAATTAATACGTTGCGACAACACGATCGACCTTTTTGAGTTTGCTGTTTCCAAAATAATTAAGAAAAATCTTGAGCCACATTTCAGAAATACAGCAAAGCTAAGTATAAAATTAGTAAGGCAAGGTGCTCTCTCATCCTTTGAACCGATAAAACATGATTGTGCGGTTCTATTATCCGCATTGGCATGGTGTGGACATGATAATGCAGAGACTGCGGAGGAGGGGTTCAGAAAAGGCGCTGATATATTGGGATTTACGGACAGTGATTTTGCGCTTCTACCGTATGAACAATGCGACCTCGGCGCTGTTGATACTGCCCTTGATAATTGTCTCAAACTTGAACCTCTTTATAGGGGAAAACTTATAAGTGCGTGTTCCGAGGTTGTAGGAGAAGACAATATAGTAACCCCGTTTGAAGCCGAACTTTTGCGTGCGATTGCAGAGACTCTTGAGTGTCCTATTCCCCCTATTCTATACGAATAAAATATTAACCCCTTCCTCAAAAGAAGAGTAAAGTCAAGTTTATCTTAAAGATTGTAAAAATTACATTATTTTCAGCAGAGTATCTGCAATATCTGCTGGGGTTGGTGCGATTGCCACACCAGCCTCTTTAAGTGCGGCTATTTTCGCTGCTGCTGTACCTTTTCCACCGCTAATTATAGCACCTGCATGTCCCATTCTGCGACCGGGAGGAGCAGTTGAGCCTGCGACAAATGCAGCAATTGGTTTTTTGTTATTATGCTTGATCCATGCCGCAGCTTCTTCTTCAGATGTCCCTCCTATTTCTCCGATTAAAATAATTCCATGGGTATCCGGGTCTTCATTGAACATTTTAATTATATCGAGATGACTTAACCCGTGGACTGGATCTCCGCCTATTCCAACGCATGTTGACTGTCCAACACCGCGGCATGTTAACTGCCATACCGCTTCATAAGTCAGGGTACCGCTCCGTGAGGCGACCCCAATATGACCCTTTTTGTGTATATATGTCGGGGAAATTCCAATTCTGCAACCACCGTATGAGTCTTTCCCCTCACCAGGGGTTACTATTCCAGGGCAATTCGGACCAATGAGTTTAGTTTTCCTTCCTTCCATAGCCCGCTTAACCATAATCATATCGCGGACCGGAATAAATTCAGTAATACAAACAACAAGATCAAGTTCAGCATCTACAGCTTCGAGTATTGCATCTGCTGCAAATGTGGGGGGGACAAATACAGCGGAAACCGTAGCGCCGGTTTCCCGTTTTGCCTCTGCCACAGTATTAAATATAGGTATTTTCTCGTCAAAAAGTTGTCCCCCTTTTCCGGGAACAACACCTGCGACTACTTTTGTACCGTAAGCCAGACTCAATCTCGCGTGTTGAGCGCCGAAATGACCTGTTATCCCTTGTATTATTACTTTGGTGTCTGGATTTACAAGAATAGCCATAATTTCTCCTAAATTTGTATGTATTAAACTGTTACCGGGATGGTTTGTTTTGCGGCTTTAACCGCTTTTTCTGCCGCATCTGCCATTGTTTTCGCAATTATAAGGTTAAGCCCAGATTCTTTGATTATTTTATGCCCAATGTCAGATTTATTACCCTCTAAGCGGACTACAATCGGCATTTTCAATTTGTGTTCGTTAACTGCTGCGACAATTCCGTTTGCAATGATATCGCATTGCATAATGCCGCCGAAAATATTTACAAGGATTGTTTTTACATTCGGGTCACTTGCAATAATTTTAAAAGCTGCTGCCACTTGCTCCGGATTTGCTCCTCCACCAACATCAAGGAAATTTGCCGGCTGTCCTCCATAATATTTTATGATATCCATTGTAGCCATAGCAAGGCCTGCGCCGTTTACCAGACACGCAATATTTCCATCCAATTTTATATAACTTAAATTATAGTTGCTCGCCTCGACCTCAAGCGGTGATTCCTCCTCATAATCTCGCAGCTCAAGCAGTTCCGGATGACGGAATAAAGCGTTATCATCAAGTATTATTTTGCCGTCAACCGCAACAATACTTTGCTGACCATCTGCTTGTTGAAAAATGTGAAGAGGATTTATTTCAACTAGTGTTGCTTCACATTCCCACCATGTTTTATATAATCCCTGCAGTAGTTTTACAGCCATAGGAAGTAAATCGGGCTTAATTCCCAGGGACAGAGCAATTCTTCTTGCCTGGTAAGGCATCAATCCGATTGCCGGGTCGACTATCTCTTTAAGAATAGCTTGTGGATTGCGTTCTGCTACCTCCTCAATATCCATTCCCCCTTCTTTACACGTAATCATCACAGGTCGTCCGATTGAATGGTCAAGTGCTATTCCAACGTAAAGTTCTTTCTGAACATCAAGAGCAGCCTCAACCAAAACTTTCCGAACAAGTTTCCCTTCAGGTCCAGTTTGCCTGGTTATTAAAACATTACCAATCATATTTTTGGCGTACATATATGCCTCGGCAAGATTTTTACACACTTTAACTCCGCCTTTTTTGCCGTCTTTAAAAACGCCTTTGCCTCTGCCGCCAGCATGAATCTGAGCTTTGACGATAACACGTCTGAAGCCAAGCCCAAAGAGTTTGCCAGCAACGGCACGTGCTTCCTCCGGGGTAAAACAAACTTCACCTGGTGGAACCGGAACACCGTATTTTGCCAACAGTGCTTTTGCCTGATACTCGTGAATATTCATTTTATTTAATTTTAAAATGAGTTAATCAACAACGTTTTATAAAGAGAAATTAAATACCAAAAATTTGCAACACTTTATTCAAATTTTTTATTAAACCGATATTTCCGTCAAGAATTAATAAAAATAATATTATCATTAACTAATCTAATTAACATTTAGAACAAAATTAAATTATCTTTGAATCGGCTTGTTATTTTAAACCGGTGGCTTTAAATAAATTTATCAATTGAAATTATCATCATATCATGATATTTATATCTATCCGGTTTTTATTACAATGGATTCCATAGAAAAATCTATTATTGAAGGTGACCTTCAGGATCGGGCGATTAGCAAATATCAGTCCGACCTTGGAGTAACGTATACAAACATTGTTAAATTTACGAATTTTAAAACCCAGAGTGGATACGAGTTTAAGGAAATTGAGATTTCGTATCAGACTCTTGGAAAACTATCGCCTGCAAAAGACAATGCGGTTTTGATTTGCCATGCATTGTCAGGCGACGCACATGTTGCGGGGATAAATCCAAAAACAGGACGTCCTGGATGGTGGGATTTACATGTTGGACCCGGCAAAGCGATTGATACGGATAAATTCTTCGTAATTTGTTCAAATGTAATTGGCGGATGTGCAGGCTCAACAGGTCCTGCATCAATTAATCCTGAGACAGGAAAACCTTATGCAACGGATTTTCCTCCTATCACGATTCAGGATATGGTAAACGCCCAAGTGAGGTTGATTGATTATCTTGGTATTTCAAAATTACTCGCCGTTGTTGGTGGTAGTATGGGAGGAATGCAAGGTCTTGTCTGGGCAGTTGAATATCCGGAGCGCGTACATGCCTGTGTGCCCATTGCAACAACCATGGCGCATAATGCTATGCAGATTGCTTTCAATGAAATCGGCAGACAGGCTATTATGACCGATCCTAATTGGTATGGTGGTTATTATTATGATAAAAATGCCTCTCCCCGACATGGACTTGCTATTGCAAGGATGATTGGGCATGTAACCTATTTGAGCGAGTATGCAATGTATTTGAAATTTGGTAGGAAAAAACAACGCCCGCCAATGCCAGACGATCTTTTTCCTGACTTTTTTGCTGTTGAAAGTTATCTCCAGCATCAGGGCGAGAGTTTTGTCAAAAGATTTGATCCCAACTCATATCTTTACATAACTAAGGCATTAGATTGTTTTGACTTAATTTCAGAGCGCCCGCCGGAGGAAGTATTTAAAAATGTAAAAGCACACTTTCTTGTTATATCATTCGAATCGGACTGGTTGTATCCACCTTCACAATCGAAAGAATTGGTAAAATGCCTTAAACGTTGTAAAGTGCAAACAACATATCTGAATCTTGGCACTCCTTATGGGCATGACTCTTTTTTGATAAAAAATCCCGAATTTTCTCATGCATTAAACCATTTTCTAAATGCGGAATACAAGAACTTCCAAAGAGAAAAATCGAAAACTGTTTAATTTTCCATGCGTAAGAATCTTTACGACCATGTAATTGATTGGATACCGGAACAATCGAGTGTTCTTGATCTTGGAACAGGAGACGGCGAATTTCTCGAACGCCTTATAAAAACTCGAAAAGTAAGAGGAGAGGGGGTAGAAAAGAATCCGCAATTGGTTACCAGATGTATCGAGCGGGGACTTGTGGTTCATCAGGGAGATGTTCTTGACGGACTTGACCAATATGGAAATGATTCGTTTGATTATGTTCTACTGCTTGGAACAATGCAGGAACTTCTCGATCCCGAAAAAGTTATTAAAGAGTCCTTGCGTGTTGGAAAGTATATTATTGTCTCTTACAGTAACTTTGCTCATCTAAAAGCACGATTGCAAATGATGTTTTTGGGAAGGGCACCGGTTACCTCATCATTGCCAGCGCCATGGTATAAAACACCGAATCTGCATTTTTGTTCAATTGTTGATTTTGAAAATTTTTGCAATGACATTGGAGTAAAGATTGTTAAAAGCGCCTACTTTAATAAAAACCGTGAGATAAAAATTTTTCCAAATTTATTTGCCGAATATGCCCTTTCTATGCTTACAACATTGAACAGGGCAGGGGAAATAAATAATCCCTAAAAAGGTGAGTCTAAAAAACCTTTTTGTAGTAGTGAATACAGCTACCGGTGTTTTATTAAACAAGATTTATGGGTTAAGGAATTTGTTTTTGCATCTTCTTGAAGGACTCGAAAAATTTCTCGAAAAACTCTCTGGCTGACTGGGGATTTACAGTTGCGGAATCGAAATCAAGCGTTGGCAGATTTATTTTTTCGCGGGTTAGAGATATTTTGCCCTCTGCGAATCCGTTTCCTAATCTTGAAAAGGTTTTTCCCCACTCTTTAATTTGTCCATCTGATTTAAAAAGTCCGATATAACGGGTAACATCTGTTGCTGTTGGGTGGTCGTACATTCCCCAGTGAAGCCAACCACATGCCCAGTTTTTACTTGTTAATACAAGCCGTTCGCAATAATGAGCCTGTTGTTCTTCTGAAGCATTTGGTGCTTTTGAATTTGGGAGAGTCCCACCGCAAATTCCTGCTCTGTCAGTTGCCATGCTTTAATAGCATTTTCGACCTTACCGTATTTCATGATTAGCCAGTCGTTCCATTTTTTCTTCAATGAAGGGGAATCCCATGGGACTGATGGTTCATTAAGAAGGTCATAGGCAAAAATGACATTTTTCCCCTTGTATCTGCTTGCAATGGTTGACCAAAAAATTTCTAAAGCGGAGAGAACGCGCTCATCTGAAATCCGGTCTCCACGCGCCCATTCCGGTAATCCTTCCCAATGGTCAGGTCCGGTAGGATGAACATAAACTCCTGTTTCTTCGGCAATTTTTAAGAATTCATCTAATTTTTTTAGACCGGATTCATCAACCTTATCAGGTGTAGTCAGAAATTCATTGTATGTAAGAAAAACGCGGACGCAATTACCGCCCATATTTCTTAATCTTATGAAATCCGCCCGTGTGATTACCGGATCAAACATCCGCCAGACCTTTGGTGCCCAGCCGGTTTCCGGGCGAAAATATGTCAATCCCCATGGAATATAAGGTTTACCACTTTGGGTTTCAAATTTATCGCCTGCCTTGCTGACAACGATTTTCTCAAGTTTTGAATCTGCACCGTTCGAATTTGTAGCCAGCAGAATTAATACCATGCCGGCCAAAGATATTAAGCACTTCTTCATGAGTAAAATCATCTAACAATTGATTTAGAAATCAATATTCAATTTTAATCATAACATGTCGGATGAATTTTTCTCATATACTCGACAATAATTGAATCTGGAATTAAATTTATTTCCATGCGAAAAGAATCTCTGGAATTTTTAAAAAATTTGGTGAATACACCGAGTCCTTCGGGCTATGAAGCCGCAGGACAGCGGGTGTGGCTTAATTATGTTAAAAATTATGCAGAAGAAACATTTAGCGACCACTATGGGAACTGTGTAGCTATTTTAAACAAAGGGGGCTCGCCACGGTTAATGATTTCCGGACATGCTGATGAAATTGCGCTGGCAGTAAATTATATAAGTGATGAAGGATTCATTTACGTCAGGAAAATTGGTGGTGTCGACGCAAGCATAGTCAAAGCACAGAGGGTTGTAATTCATACGAAAAATGGCCCTGTCAAAGGAGTTGTGGGTAACATCCCACCGCATTTAAAGAAGGACGATAAAGAGAAAAAAGTCCCGGAAATCAGCGATCTTTTTATTGATATAGGGGTTTCATCTAAAGAGAAGGCTAAAGAAATTGTAAGTATAGGAGATCCTGTAACAATTGTTGATGAATTCGAAATTCTGCGAGATAACATTGCCATTGCGCGCGCTTTTGATAACCGTATTGGTACATTTGCAGTTGCAGAAACTCTCCGTGTGCTTAAACAGTCTAAAGGCAAATTGCAGGCAGAAGTTTGCGCAGTGTCTAATATAATGGAAGAGGTGGGATTATATGGCGCAAGGCAGATTGCATATACTTTAAAGCCAGACGTTGCGATTGTGGTGGATGTTACTCATGCCACTGATTATCCGGAGGTTAGTAAGGTTAAACATGGGGATGTAAAGCTTGGCAAAGGACCGACTATTACGCGTGGGGGGTGTAATCATCCCGAAGTAGTTAAACGTCTTGAGCAGGTTGCAAATAAATTAAAAATCAATATCCAGTACGAGACAATGTCAAATACAAGTGGAACTGATACAGATGTAATATTTTGGACACGAGGCGGAATCCCAAGCGCTCTTGTTAGTCTTCCAAATCGGTATATGCATTCTCCTGTTGAAATGATAAATTTGCAGGATTTAGAGCAGATTCCGTTGTTGCTTGCTGAATTCGCCCTATCGCTCAAAAAAGGGGAGGAATTCCGGGTTAAAATCTGAGCGCTTTACATATTAATTGCTGTTTTCTGAATCTTTCTGTCCTGGGACTGAGGATATATAAGAAAACGATTATTAAAACGTATATTGTTTTATATAAAAAGTAGTTTTTGCTTTAATTTAACTGTTATTTAAAGATGGGAAATCAGGAGGTAAAATTAGTAATTGATACTACCCCTGATTTCAGAACCCAGATGTTGCGGGAAAAAATCCGATGGCTCGATGCTGTATTGTTTACCCATGGGCATGCTGACCATATCATGGGGCTTGATGATTGCCGTCGGTTTTGCGATATACGCAATGGTCCACTTCCAGTCTATGCAAATGCAAAAACAATGGCAGACCTTAAACGAGTCTTTAACTACGCTTTTCATGACGGTCCTCATCCAAAAGGCTATTTCGTTCCTGAACCTCATATTATTGATGGTCCATTTACACTTGGCGATTTACATGTTGTACCGGTTGAGTTGCCGCATGGTTCAATTACAAGCACAGGTTACATCTTCTCGCAAAACGGCGAAAAGCTCCTTGCATATCTGAGCGATTGCAAGACTGTTCCGCAAGATGTAATAGAAAAATGCAAGGGTGTAAAAGTTGCTGTTCTCGATGCTCTTCGGATCAAACCCCACTGGACACATATGTGTAGAGAGGAGGCAATTGAGGTTTCAAAAAAGATCGCAGCACAGAAGACATATTTCACGCACCTGACACATGATTACGATCACGATCGATCACAAGCGGAATTGCCACCCAATATAATTCTTGCCTACGATGGATTGAAAATAAAGATAGAATAATGGTATAAAGAATTTATGAATATTAAAAATCTGCTACCGATTACAGTAATTTTGATTTTATTATCTATAATATACCCATGTTTTTCGGATGATGGTTCATCCGTCATTGTAATTTATAATTCAAAAGTACCAGTATCCAGAGATATTGCTTTACATTATGCAAAGGCACGACAAGTACCTGAAAACCAACTTTTGGGATTTGACCTTCCGGATGATGAGACTATTACCCGGCTGGATTTTCAAACCAGACTTGAGGAACCCTTGTTGAAAAAAATATTTGCCATGGGGCTTTTTGAATCGACTACTAATCAGGCTGGGAAGGTAATGTTACCACCAAAAAAGTCAAAAATCCGTTTTGCGGTTTTATGCTATAGAGTCCCGCTTAAAATTTTAGAAAGCAAAGATATAGTCGAGAAAAACATTGACGATATTCCCCCTGAACTAAGGCGTAATGAAGCATCGGTAGATAGTGAATTAATCTGTCTTCCGCGTGGTCCATGGACATACAGATTAACAGGTCCACTTCTGTCTCATGTTTATATGGGTACGAACAACGACTTGTTGCATCCAACAAATGGAATTTTAATAGTTAGCAGACTGGATGGTCCTACGCCTCAGATAGTTTCAAATATTATTGATAATACAATTATAGCCGAAAAAGAGGGTTTGTGGGGCAACGTGTACATTGACCGGCGGGGTATAACGAACGGCATTCTTGCAGAGGGGGAAAAATGGTTTGCCAATTCGGCACTATGGTGCCGAAGACTTGGTTTCGAAACCATAGAAGATGTCAGTCCCGAAACATTTGATAAAGATTTTCCAATGAGTCATATCGCTGTTTACATCGGGTGGTATGATGAAAATGTATCCGGACCTTTTACAAAGGAGAAAGTTGAATTTGTTCCTGGTGCTTTGGCTTATCATTTGCATTCATTTAGTTGCGAGAAATTAAGAACAAAATCTGAACGGTGGGTTGGACCTTTGCTTGCAAAAGGGGCAACATGTTCAATGGGGAGTGTCAACGAACCTGGTTTAGGTGGTACTCCGAATATATTTGTCTTTCTCATTCATTTCCTCCTGCGTGGTTCTACTTTTGGTGAATCATTTATTTTTTCACAGCACAGTTTTTCCTGGCAAAACGTGGCAATAGGCGATCCGCTCTATTGTCCATTCAAAAAGAATCTTGAGGAATGGCAGCGGGAGATGGAAAAGGTAAATTCTCCCAACCTTCAATGGGTGCATCTCCGATGGGTAAATATTAACCTTTCAGCAGGACGTTCTCCCGAGACAATGATTGATTATATTGAAAAATTGAGGATCGCTCGCAAGAGCCCCATCCTTCAGGAAAAACTTGGCGATCTCTATCTTATGGATAAAAAATACTCTGATTCTCTCAGTTCTTATGAAGAGGCATTAAAACTGCAATGCTCAGATAATCAACGCATTAGAATTGCATTAAAATATGTGGATGGATTGCTCTCGCTTGGTTCAAAGAAAAAGGCATTCGATTTTTTGTCAAACTTCCAAAAAGATTATCCATCCTGTGCTCAAAACCGATACATAATAGAGAGGTATAATAAACTTGAGAAAGAACTAAGCGGCGCAGGTAAATAGTTTTTCAGATGTAAAAAGAGTTAACGTGAGAAGATGAAAATGTGAATTTAAAAATGGGATTTCTTTCAACTCCCTTGACATTATTTGTTAATTAGGTTATAAAAAATTTATATTTATTTTAAAAAATTTGTTGACGAATAACGAGTGTTTAATTATTTTCTTATACCGCATTGAGCGGGGGCGTAGCTCAATTGGTTAGAGCGCTGCCCTGTCACGGCAGAGGTTGCGGGTTCGAAGCCCGTCGCTCCCGCCAGTTTATTTTAAGGAGAAAAATTCAACCTTAAATTCTATCCCCGTTAGAACACTCGATATTCTTATTTTATTAATTTGGAAATACCTGAAATTTTTGCTAAATTCTTTGACTATTTATGGGAATTGTTAATGGGAGAGAAAATAATAAACTGCTGTTTTTTATCACTGTTTTACACGGTTTTACCCACCTTTATTCGGTGGCATTAATACCGTTGTATATGCTTATTGAAAAAGATTTTAACCTTCCCACTACTTCTTATGCCACTGCCCTTGTTACTATTCAGATGATGGCATATTACCTGCCAAGTATTTACATTGGAAAACTTGCTGACCGTTTTAATAGGGTAAAACTCCTTGCAATTGGGCTATTAATAAATTCGGCTGCTTTTGTCGGGTTAGGATTGGCAAAAGAATATTGGCTTGCAGTATCATTTGTTGTTCTTGCCGGTTTCGGAGGCAGTTTTTTTCATCCTACCGGTATCTCCCTAATAGCAAAATTATATCCAAAAACGACGGGCTGGGCATTAGGGATTGTCGGTATCGGCGCAAGTATTGGTTTTTTCCTTGGCCCGCTATATCCCGGCTGGCGGGCTGGTATGACAGGAAACTGGCGAACGCCGATTATTGAAATTGGAATTGCCGGATTGGTTTTCACGGCGATCTTTATTTTTATTACCAAAAAAGATAAGAGCGTAAATCAAGTTCACAAATTAGAAAATACTGTGACACAGTTGATTCCAGACGGTAGAGTAACACCGGTATTTCAATCATATAAACTCTGGTTTATTTTCATTGCCGCAAGCTTCCTTATTAGTTTAAGGGATTTTGCTGGAGGCGGAATGACAAGTTTAACGTCGCTTTTTCTTCAAAATGCACATGGATGGTCGCTTAAAAAGACAGGCCTTGCGCTTGGGTTGATTTCCCTTATTTCCGGAGTCAGTAATCCATTGTTTGGTTATATCAGCGACAAAGCAAGATATAAATCGGTTGTTACTCTGATTTTAATTTCATCATTTATTATTGTAATTTTTCCCCATGTTTCCTCCCGGTATTCCCTCATCATACTCCCTGTTTATGGATTCTTTTTCATGGCAACCTATCCGATTGTAGAGGCAGCATTGGTACAGACATTTCCAGACAACGTTCGAGGAAGGGTTTGCGGCGTTTTCCTTACTGTATGCAGTATAATCGGGAACATGGCTCACTGGGTCTCGGGAAAATGGTTTGTAAATTTAGGCGATCGTGCCGGAATTCCCGAAAGTTATTATAATTTATATTTGATTTTGGGTATTCTTGCGGTTTTATCTTTATTAGGTCTTTATTTTTTAAGAAACTTAAAACATTTTATTAAAGTAGATCGTGAAACGATTATAATTAAAAATTCTGCTTGCGAATTAGAATGCAAATAGAACTGCCAAATTACTTTCTTGCAGACTTACAGGAAGAGGCTATTCTGAAGCCATCCCTCATTACTGAAGCCTGCCAGACGATTAAGTCTAATCGCGCAAAATACCTCCTTGAGCGTTCGACACAAAGCATAATAACCGTTTTGCATAATCTTGGTCAGAGCTGGCTCGATGAGGGTAATCCTTATAAAAAAATTGCTATACAGAATTGCATTGAAACAACCGGTTTCCCAGAACAAGTCCTTTTAAAAGGACTGGATTGGTTTTTTGAACAACTTACTTCGCAGAACCTTGAAGAGTTAATAGTGCAGGATCTCGGACATATTCAAAGGCTTGATGAATTAACCCCAAGCAGTGCATCATTTTTTAGTAGGCGGTATGCAATTGCCACTGGGCCTGAGCTTATTGCGCATATAACAGCGGGTAATATACCAAATCCAACTCTGATGAGTATGGTTTTAGGGCTTCTTACCCGTTCTGCCCAATTTATAAAATGTCCTAAAGGTAAATCCCTTATCCCGCGATTATTTGCTCATTCCCTTAGAGAAATAGAACCAAAGCTTGCTTCATGTATAGAAATAGCAGAGTGGGAAGGGGGAACTGAGGATTTGGAATCAGTGCTTTTTCATGAAGCCGATTGTATTACAGCTACCGGGTCAAATGAATCCATTGAAAAAATCCGTTCCAAAATTCCTGTGACGAAAAAACTTATATTATATGGAACGAAATTAAGTTTTGCGTATATAGCACGGGAATCGCTTACAAGGTTTCAGGCAAAACAGCTCGTGAAACTTGCTGCGGATGATATTACTGCATGGAACCAATTGGGGTGTTTATCGCCACATGTTATTTACGTTGAAGCAGGCGCGCCCGTAAGCGGTGAACAGTTCGCGGAGATGCTTGCTGAGGAACTGGAAAAACGAGAAGCAGTTGAACCGCGTGGTAAGATTCCGATCAAGGAATCAAGCGCAATAGCATCGAGACGAGCCTTTTATGAAATCCGCGCAGCAAATTTGCCGGACACAAAACTATGGTGCAGTGAAAGGTCAACATCATGGACTGTGGTTTATGAAAATAATCCCCTTTTTCAACCATCTTGTCTGAACCGCTTTATTTACGTGAAATCTGTACCAGACATACACACAACTTTGCAACAAGCAGTATCAATACAAGGTCTTGTGTCCACGGTCGGACTTGCGGCACCAACTTCCAAGGCTAAAGAAATTGTCCTTGCGCTTGCGCAGTGGGGTGTTAGCAGAGTTTGTCCGCTTGGTCATATGCAACGCCCCCCGCTTGCATGGCGTCACGATGGCAGACCGAGCCTTGCTGAACTCGTGAATTGGACGGATTGGGAGCCATAATTTACTTTTTCAGGGCGTTGGATTATGGCTTATTATAAACTTTGCATTCTTTAATTATTGTGTTAACTTTACACGCTCTTAAATGAAGGTTGAATTAAGAAAAAAATTCCGTTTTGAAGCGGCTCACAGGCTACCGAAAATGCCCGAGGGACATAAATGCCGACGGCTGCATGGGCATAGTTTTTCGGTTGAAATTGCTGTTGAAGGTGAATGCGATCCTGATTTGGATATACTCATAGATTACGCTGACATTTCGCTTGCATTTAAACCAATTCTTGAAATCCTTGATCATAATTATCTGAATGAAATCGAGGGTTTGGAAAATCCTACAAGTGAAAATATTGCAGCATGGATTTGGCAAAAATTAAAGCCGGTTCTACCACATCTAAAGGAAATCATAATCGAAGAAACCTGTACTTCTCGCTGCGTTTACCGTGGAGAATAAAATGGAAATTCATATTTTTCTTCTGTCAAAGATTTTGAATTCTCATCTTCAAAATATTTTTATGGAAAGTTTTGCTTAATTTTATTATAATGATTTCAAATGAACCTTGGTCAAAAGTTTTATACCACTGCGCTCAACAAGGGCGATAGTGCAGCAATTTATTATGAAGACAGCGTTGTCTCATACGGCAAATTGCTTAATTACGCACTTCGCTTCCGTGATTTATTGAAAAACAAAGCTGCGACCAAAGGAGGCGATCGAGTTTGTGTATTGATCAAAAACAGGCAAGAATTTATATCTGTTCTATTTTCAATCTGGTTCAGTGATTGTGTCGTTGTACCAATAAACATCTTTTTAAAACCAGCCGAGGTTGACTACATTCTGAAAAATTCCGGAGCAAGTGTGATTTTTGTAGACGCCGATACTGTGCATGTTGCCAATGAGTTAAGTAAGTCAAATCCTTCTTTAGTAGTTTTTAATATTGATGATCAGCCTGATTCTTCTCCTCATATAGATACAGCCATTGAATGTTCTGCTGATGAGAGTGAACCTGCGGTTATAATATATACTTCAGGTACAACAGGAAAGTCGAAAGGGGCAATGCTCAGCCATCATAATCTTTTTCACAATGTGAGTTCATGTTATAGGGCGCTTGAATTCACGGAGGATGAAAGAATTGCTGTAGTTTTGCCATTGTTCCATAGTTTTATGATGACGGTTGGTATTTTGCTTCCATTACTTAACGGCGCATCGATTGTTTTAAGCAAATCATTCCATCCATTAAAAACTGTCATTGAAGATATTATTAAATGGAAAGCAACATTGTTACCGGCTATGCCTCAAATTTTCCGGGCTTTTTTACATCCATCAGTGCCACAGGACTTGCCATTAAGGTTGTGTGTTAGTGGTTCTGCACCGTTACCTTTGGATACGCTCGAACATTTTAATAAAAAGTTTAAGTTCCCGTTAATCGAAGGCTATGGTTTAAGTGAAGCGAGTCCTGTATGTTCTGTAAATCCAATAAAAGGTCCTTGGAAAGCGGGTTCAATTGGAATTCCTATTCCTGATGTAGAGATGAGTGTTCAGGACGAAAATGGGAATTTGCTTCCTCCGGGCGTTGTTGGAGAAATTTGTGTAAGGGGCGGAAATGTGATGCTTGGCTACTGGAATATGCCGGAAGAAACTGCAAGGGCGTTCAGGAACGGGTGGTTACTAACAGGGGATGTTGGTTATTATGACAGCCACGGATACTTCTACATAACAGACCGAAAGAAAGACATGCTTCTTGTTAATGGGAATAATGTCTACCCGCGGGAAATAGAGGAGGTGATTTTAAAGTATGGAGGAATAAAAGAAGCAGCTGTCATAGGAAAACGGGATCCACGACGTGGCGAACAGCCGATAGCTTATATTTCACTTAATGATGGGGTTAATATTTCAATAGATGATCTTTTAAAGTATTTGCGAAAAAACCTTGCTGATTATAAAGTGCCGAGAAAGGTTTATATCCTTGAAGAGTTACCTCACAATGCAACGGGCAAAATACTTAAAACCGAACTGAGACTGAGGAACGATTGATTAGATGTTAGTTGTTTTTTGACTACGCAATTCTTCCGAATTTTTTTGCGAGTTCGCGGTAATTGATTTCAATGATTGTTGGCCTTCCATGTGGGCATGTATATGGCATTTTGCAGCGTTTAAGGCTTTCCACAAGTTGTAGAATTTCTGTTTCAGAAAGAGGGTCATTTGCTTTGACTGCCTGACGACACACTGCGCGTGCAATAACTTCTTCTCCGAGGCGGGACAAGTTCATATCATCTGTCTGTTTTTTTAATTCATCAATCAAATTGAGTATGAAAACCTTAGGATGAGACAATTTTAAAAAAGTTGGAAGCGAATCCAACAGGAAAGTTCTTTCTCCAAATTCACTTATCCCGATTCCAAGTTTATTCAACATGGGCAGATGTTTTCTAAGAAAATCGGCATCTTTTACTCCAAGTTCAATTGCTTCAGGAAGTAATAACCTTTGTGAAGTAACCTCCTGTTGGTTTATCCTCTCGAGCATTTGCTCAAATAAAATCCGTTCATGTGCAGCATGTTGGTCAAGTAAAACAATTCCGCAATCTGACTCCATTACAACATAAAGTTTCCCAATCACCCCGAGATACCTTAACGGAACCTGAAGTAGCGGAACAGATTTAGTATTATTTACCCTTTCTATTAATTCTCTTTCATGGTCATTTGATTCGAAAAGTGGTTTTTTCTCAGTTATAGGTGATGGTTGTTTATCCGGAGGAACAGATAATTCAACCGGTTTTTTAACAAATAGTGGTTGGGTACTGACCGAAATGTCAGTTTTCTCTACCGAATCGGAAAGGGGGAGTTGAACCGGAGGATTATTTCCTTTTTCCATTATTCGCCTGATAGCTTCAGCAGGCGAAGATATGGTTTGCTCTTCAGATGGATTGTTTAGATTGTTTAAAGAGGTAAGATATTCCCGTATAGTTTCTGTTATAAAGCGCCGAACAAGCCGTTCGTTTCGGAATTTTATTTCCCGCTTTGTTGGATGGATATTTACATCAACAGCTGCAGGGTCAATTTCTAAAAAAAGAACACATACCGGGTATCTGCCTTTCATTAACGATGTATGATAACCTTCGAGCAATGCATAGTTGATTGCCTTACTTTCCACAGGTCTGGAATTAACAAAAAACCGCTGGTCGTCGCGTGTTGCTCTTGATATTCCCGGAGAACCAATAAAACCATATAATGTTACATTCACATTCTCAATTATCGGTGTTTCTGTGTCCTCGGAAATAATTTCAGAGAAATCTTCTTTTAATATCGCGCTTGAATTAACAGGTATGAAATCTTCCTCCCAAAGTTTTAATGAACGCAATCTTTCGCTTAGCGCATCCAGTTTATTAGTAGATTTTACAACCGGTAGTTGCCAGACAAGATAACCATCGCGGATATATTCAAATGCCACGTGGGGATTAGCGATTGCCGCAAGTATTATATAATGATGAATATGCGCTTCTTCGGTTTGCGGGCTTTTTAAAAATTTACGGCGTGCCGGAAGGTTAAAGAACAATTGCCGAACTTCTACACATGTACCGTATGGCGCTCCTGCAGCTTTTACAGAGACGATTTTTCCGCCATTTACGATTACCTGCGTGGCTTCAGGATCAGATGAATCACGTTCACGGGTTGTTAATGTGAATTTACTCACGCTTGCAATGCTTGGTAACGCCTCTCCGCGAAATCCCATTGTGCGTATTGAATTGAGATCCTCTGCTGAACTGATTTTGCTTGTGGCATGTCGTTCAAGGCATAATAAAGCATCGTCACGACTCATGCCAATTCCATTATCAGTAACTCGTATGAGACTTCTTCCGCCAGCCTGTATTTCTACTCGGATATGAGTTGCCTGCGCATCGAGAGAATTTTCAATAAGTTCTTTTACTACGGAAGCCGGTCGTTCGACTACTTCACCGGCTGCAATCTGATTGGCTACCTGTTCAGGGAGAATTCGGATTCTATTCATTTATAATAACTTATCTGTTTGACGATTGTTTCAAAGGGAGAGAAAAGCCAAATAATGCACCGCCACTCTGCGAATTCTTTCCCCATATACTGCCGCCGTGATCTTCTATAATTCTTTTGCAGATTGACAACCCCAGTCCTGTCCCGTGTGCTTTGCCAAAAGTGTAAAATGGTTCAAAAAGATGTTCGAGTACATTTTGTGGGATTCCTGGTCCTGTATCTGCAATTTCTGTTATAAGTTTGTTCCCGTCATGATAAAATCTCAGAATTATCTTTCCACCATGAGGCATAACGTCCATGGCATTGTGGATGAGGTTATAGAACACGCGTGAAAGTCTTTGGGGGGCAAGGTTTACAGGCGTTTTCGGTGGCTGATTTTCGAGCTCTATTTTGACATTTTTTAATTCACACTCTGTTTTGAGTTCTTCTATTAAGGGTAGAACAAATTCATCATAATTTTGCGTAAGTAAAACCATTGGAGTAGGAGTTGTTCTTGTGAATTCGAGGAATTCATTGACCATATTTGATATCCTATCAACCTGCTTTCTGATTCTGTCCCTGTATTTAATTCTTTCTTCAGGGGAAGTACCCGGTTCTGCGGCAAAATCTGCTGCTAAGCCTATGATATTCAGCGGGTTTTTAAAATCGTGAACAATTGATCGTGCAAATTTACCAACAATTGCAAGTCGTTCTGCCTGAATTATTTGATGAACATATTGACGATTGAACTCCCGTAACCTGTTGCTGATGACCCTAACAAGTGTCAAGGCGAACCTGGGACTTTTAGCCAAAAGGTCAAATATAGTACCTCGGGGAATAAAATAAAGAATACTATCTTCGATTGCTTTTGCAGTTGCTGAACGTGGCGCATTTTCCACAATTGCCATCTCGCCAAAGAAGTCACCTTCACCAAAGCGGGCAAAAACCATTTCCTCTCCATCCCCAACACGTGTGGAAATCTGGACTGCCCCAGATTTTATAACATATACTCCATCCCCGGGATCTCCCTCGTGAAATATCACAGATTTTGCGGGAAAATGAAGTTCCTGAACCGTGAGTTTCAGTTCCTGAATATCTTCTGAACCCGCTTCTTCAAAAAGTTTGCTGCATTCCAGAGGAACCATATAAATCTATTTTAAAGGAAAAATGGTTCCCCGAAAAGAGCGAAAGTAAAAATACAATAAATTTTTGGGAATAGACAACCTTCTTCGGAATTCAATAAGCCATTTTTTTGAGTCTTTCAATTCTTTCTTCCAAAGGCGGATGTGTTGCTAATAAACGCATTAACCCACTTTGTTTGCCGGAAATTTTAAAAGCCTGAAATGAAGCATCGCTTTGTGCTGCTACCTGAACATTTCTTTCATAATGCCGCTGAAGAGCCTCAAGAGCGGCAATCATACTAAATCTGCCAGCGAGTTCAGCTCCACCAGCATCAGCCCTGAATTCACGCCACCGGGAGAACCAGCAAACTATAATTGCTCCCAGCAGAGAAAATACAAATTGAAACAACATAACGAAAATAAAATAAACTGGACCGCTGATGCCGCTGTCGCGGTCATCTCTTGAAAGGGCTTTTGAAGCAACGAATGCCAATACCCGGGCAAGAAACATAACAAATGCGTTTATTACACCCTGAAGAAGGGTCATCGTAACCATGTCACCATTAGTTATGTGGGATATTTCATGTCCAAGAACGCCCTCGATTTCTTCCCGGCGCATCGTTCTTAGAAGTCCTGTAGAAACTGCAACAAGTGAACGTGAACGGGTAGGACCTGTTGCAAATGCATTAACTTCTGGTGAGTCATAAATACCGACTTCCGGCATTGTATCAAGACCAGCTTTACGTGCCAGAGAGTGAACCATAGAAACAAGTTCCCTCAGTTCCGGATCCCGGGTATCAGGAGGAATAACATGCACACCCATCATCCATTTTGCCATTATCCGGGAAAGGGCAAGCGATATGAACGCACCCGCCATACCCCAGATAAGGCATATAACCAACAAGTTGCCATACATTCCTTCCGGGAGTTTGTTATGAACTCCAAGAACTGCAAGCACTATCCCAATGGTCATTACTACAAGTAGATTGACCACCAGGAAGAGGAACACCCGTTTTGCTATATTAAGCAATTTCATAAATTACTTTTTCAGTATTCAATACCCTGAATCAGTGATTTTAAATATTTTTGCCTGCTACCCTCCACCCGGAGAGTAAGAATTACTATTAATTTGCATTCTCCAATAAACGTTGTCAATTGAAGTATAATAACAACTTTATTTTATAAATAATTATAATTAAGATGTAAAAATTTTCCATTATCTTTAACAAATTTGAATTGTAGCCGAGATAACGATTTTGCCATAAATATTAAAATTATGCCGGAGCCAGCCATCTATTGAATTAATGCAATCCAAATGTGTTTTTATATATATTCCATGTAAAAAGTCATTCATTTATCAATTAAGACAAATAAAGTGAAGGTAAAAGCAAAAAACGGTAAGATTTTTTTAAAGAATATATATAAATTTATAAACAGAAAAAAATAGATATAAGAGTAAAGAAAAAACAAAAATAGTATTTTAAAATAAAACGGGGTATTATTTGATTAATGAAATCTATTTTTTAATTCCCCGGAGTAGTGGATGTTATGCGATGAACCAAAATCCTAATAATAGTCCTAAGAATAATAGTATAGATGGAGAAGTAAAATTGTCACGATATTCTTTACTTCGTAACTGGCTTAGTATCATCGGACTGTCAGTGGTAGGATTGAGTTTATTTGCATTTCTCCTTTTATTTGCAATTGACCATTTTGCAAAATTTTCAAATCCATATATTGGGGTTCTGACATATCTTGTATGTCCAATCCTTTTCATGATTGGTATTGGGGTAGCGTTTATTGGTGCTTTGATTGAGCGTAAAAGAATTTCTAAAGCAAAATCAGAAGGGAGAACAATATTGGTGATAGACCTGAGCAAAGCCGCGGATCGGAAAAAAATGTTTTTCTTTTTAGGTCTTTTTCTTTTATTTCTTGTTTTCATCACGGTCGGAAGTTATCACGGCTATCATTTCACAGAATCAACAACCTTTTGCGGAAAGGTTTGCCATACAGTGATGAAGCCGGAAATGGTTACGTATGAACATTCTCCGCATGCACGTGTTTCTTGTACAGAGTGCCATATCGGGCCTGGTGCAAGCTGGTTTGTGAAATCTAAAATTTCCGGGGCTTATCAGGTTTATGCAACAATTGCTAATAAATATCCGAGGCCGATTCCTACCCCGATAAAAAACCTGCGTCCAGCACAGGAGACATGCGAGCAATGCCATTGGCCTAAGAAATTCGTAGGAAACCTTGACAGGACTTATAATTACTACCTGATGGATGAAACAAACACATTATTTTCTATACGGATGCTATTGAAAGTAGGCGGGGCTGATCCGACCCACGGACCTGTTGGAGGAATTCACTGGCATATGAATGTCGGGAATAAGGTTGAATATATTGCAACTGATTCAAATCGTTTAGTAATACCATGGGTAAGAGTAACCGACCAGCTTGGTGTTGTAACAGAGTATAGAGTAAAGAACTTCACAAATGAAATCAGTGGATACCAGATTCGTACAATGGATTGCATGGATTGTCACAATCGCCCATCGCACATATATAAATCACCTAATGATGCGGTAAATCTCGCAATAAGTTTGGGGAAGATTGATCCTGCGATTCCTTGGATAAAGTCCAATGCAGTTTATATACTGACACAAGAATATCGTACAGAGACTGAAGGAGTTCAGAAAATAGCAACATTTTTGGCTAATACATATTCAAATTACACAAATAAAATGAGGATAGATATGGCAATTTCTGCTGTTCAGGAAATATTCACTAATAACTTTTTCCCCGAAATGAAGGCAAGTTGGAAAGTTTATCCAAATCATATCGGACATAAAGACTGGCCTGGCTGTTTCAGGTGTCATGATGGAAAACACAAGACATCTGATGGCAAAAAGAGTGTTAAAGCAAATGAGTGTAATGCTTGCCATATCATACTTGCTCAGGGAAGCGGAAAAGAACTTGAAAATCTAAATGCAAACGGTCAAGAATTTAAACATCCGGGTGGGGATTACGATATATCATGTGTGGATTGCCATAGCGGAGGATATTAAGGAAAATTTTTATGGACATGAATATTATCAAATCTAAAAATATTACACAAAATATGACCATAATAAAATATTGTTCTATCTTTCAGATTTTTCTTTTGATTTTTAAATTGGGTACAGTTTTTGCCGCTGAAAAAATAACTAATGAGGACTGCCTTGACTGTCATTCTGAAAAGCAGGTGAAAAAGGTGCAGGGCAAGGATGTTCCTCTACTGCCTTTTCCAACTAATGAGTTTAACAAATCTGTACATAGCAAAATTTTATGTGTAGATTGTCATAACGGTATTAAGGAAGCAATTCATGACCCAAACCCTCCGCCTCCGCAATGTTCGGAGTGTCATCCTGAACAGAAAACACATAAAAATGCTTTTGACGAATACACTAAAAGTATACATGGGGCAAGTCGAAGTATGGGGGCATCTGCAGCGGCAGCTTGCTGGGATTGCCACGGGGCACACGAAATTGTACCTGTGAAATCGATCGAATCGCCAGTCTTTAAACTCAACCTACCAACAACCTGCGGAAAATGTCATAGCAATCCTGAAATTACGGCAGAATATAAAATGCGTTATCCGAATGTTACAGCGCAATATCGTGACAGTATTCACGGCAGGGGGTTACTTGAAATGGGGCTTATTGTTGCACCTTCGTGCAACGATTGTCATGGAGTTCATAATATTAAAAGAGTTGTGGACAGGAGTTCACCAATTAATCCTGCTAACGTTTCGAAAACCTGCGGGAAATGTCATGTAAAAGTAGAAGAAATTTATAATAACAGTGTTCATGGTAAACTGTTGGCAAAAGGCGATAAACGTGCTCCGACCTGTAATGATTGCCATACAGCGCATGAAATTGAGCCTCCGAGAAACGGACACTTTAAAATGGTAAGTGACCAACGCTGCGGTAAATGTCATCAGGACCGTCTGCGTTACTACCATGAAACATATCACGGCAAGGCGATGCAACTTGGTAAACCTAACTTAGCGCCTGATGTGGCAGCGTGTTATGACTGCCATGGACATCACGATGTATTACCACCATCCGATCCCAAATCAAGACTATCTCCTTCAAATATTGTTCAGACATGCAAACAATGCCACCCGAAAGCCAATGCTGGGTTTACACAATATCTTGCTCATGCAAATCCGCTTGATAAAAAGAATTATCCGCAACTATATGCAGTCTTTGTTTTCATGACGAGTTTGCTTGTTGGTGTGTTTGTATTTTTTGGAGCGCATACATTATTTTGGCTTTTCAGGTCTGCTTATCTGTACATTACTGATTCAAAAACTTTCCGGGAAGCAAAAGTAAGTGCCCAAAAGGATGATGAATGGTTCACAAGATTTGCTCCATTTGAAAGGTTCCTGCATATCCTTGTTGTTACGAGTTTCCTATTGTTGGTTTTAACCGGTATGCCATTAAAGTTTTATTATGCCGACTGGGCTAAAACTATATTTAGAATTTTAGGAGGTCCTGACGTGGCAAGAGCCCTGCACAGGTTTGGGGCAATTATCACTTTTACTTACTTTGGGTTGCATTTGGTTGAACTCGCTGTTTATGCTTGGCGTAATAGAGGGGTGGTGAAAGATCCTCAAACTGGTAAATTCCAGATTAAGAGGGTTATTAAGATTATCTTTGGACCAGATTCAATGATACCAACTATACAGGACTGGCGCGATTTTATAGCCCATAACAAATGGTTCTTTGGTAAGAGTCCGAAACCACAATTCGATAGATGGACATACTGGGAGAAATTTGATTATTTTGCAGTTTTCTGGGGAGTTTTTATGATTGGAATGTCAGGATTAATCATGTGGGTTCCTGAATTCTTTACTAAATTCCTACCGGGCTGGATTATTAATATTGCACATATAATTCATTCAGATGAGGCGTTGCTTGCTGCAGGATTTATTTTCACAATACATTTCTTTAATACCCACTTCAGACTTGAAAAGTTCCCGATGGATACAGTCATATTTTCCGGACGAATTTCTAAAACTGAAATGCTCCACGAAAGAAAGCGTTGGTATGACAGACTTGTCGCTGAAGGGCGGCTGGATGAATTCAGGGTTAAAGATGAATGGCATCGGTGGAAAGGAATTGCGCGCACTTTTGGATATATCTTCTTTACAACGGGCGTAATACTGCTTCTTCTCATCATCTACGCTATGATTTCAAGACTGATTACGCATTAAAAAACTATTTCTTTAACAGTTTGTTGAAAAAATTTGGATTTCATATAGTATTACCGCTTATATGAAAGCGTGTGGAAGCAGGTTTATACTGAAAACAATATTAATTATCCTCGTCAGCTTAATAACAATTAGTGCGGCAGAGGAGAAAATAGTAAGGGTATATTTTATTGGTAACAGCGTAACTGATACAATCAGGTATAATTCGCTGAAGAAACTCACTGAAGCGCGGGGAATTAATTTGGTATGGGGTCGTACAATGATTCCCGGTGCTCCGTTGGATTGGATTTATACCCATCCTAATAATGGTTTTTGTGAACAACCTTTTGGAACATGGGAAAAGGCATTAACAGAATTTTCATGGGATATTGTGGTTTTACAACCTTTTGATAGACACCTTCACGGAAAGACTAACACAGGAGAAGATTTGGATGACGTAGCAATTATCTCGAAGTTCGCAAAGATGGCTTATGAAAAGAACCCAGAAGTGCAGATTTATATTTATGCGCGCTGGCCAAGGGTAACTGTAAATGGCAAAGGTATTCCATTTGATAAAAATGATTATGATCCCACTAAACCCGGTAGTGGTAATGACCTTTCAAAGATAGATCCGTATGTCAAACGTTGGGAGGCTAAGTATACAGGTGGATGGGATTTGACAAACGAGACCCGTGACTATTTTGAAACACTGTTAAAAGAGGTAAGAAAAGAGACGGGTTTTTTGAAGAAACCAGTGCTCCTTGTCCCTGTTGGTTATGTGTTTGCAAAACTGGATGAACAAATAAGAGATGGGAAGGTTAGAGGTTATTCAAATGTTTATCAACTTTATAAAGATGGAATACACCTGAATGAAGTTGGTTCATATATTGTAGGATGCACATTCTTTGCCACATTATTTAAAAATTCCCCGGAAGGTCTTCCTGTTGAACCATACGGAAACATTGATAAGGAATTCGCAAAATATGTGCAAAAACTTATCTGGGACACGGTAAAATCCAATCCGTTTTCTGGTGTAGAAAAATGACAACAATATACTCCGCCAGACAATTAAACGGATTGCCGTTGAGAATTGGTTGAATATATCGCTTAAATTACTTTATAGAATTCAGGATTTCTTCAGCCTTTTTTCTTGTTAGCTGGTCGAAATCTTGCGTCGTGATTTTGGAAAGGGCATTTTTTACTTCCTGGGGATTTGATTTCGCAAGTTTTCTGCTTATGGAAATCATCGCTGCGGCGGCTTCGTTCTTCAATGATGGCACGGAAACGAGGTCTGTCGTAATTTTAAGTGCGTCAACAGTAGGGCAATTTCCTAAGGCTGACAAAACAATTCTTTTTTCCTGATCTCCTTGAGATAGTTGTAATGCCTGTTTAAGATAGGTTGTTTTCTTTTCCGCCTGCATTTCTGACTGATCTAACAACCTGACAGCCCCTCTGATAGCAAGAATTTTTATTGTTTGATTTTCAATTGTGGAAGCAAGATTGAGAATATCATCGATCGCGGACGGGCTTTGCCATTCGCATAATGTGCGCGCTGCGGTCTCGCTGATAGTTGTATTCGCGCTTTTGATGGCAGATTTAACTGTCTGCAATGCTGCATCAGTTGGTGTTTGAACCATGAGTTTCAGAACAACAGGTTTGATAGTATCTGAAGATTTGGTGTATGTGGCAATTAATAATTTTGCTGTTGTTTCCTTGTCAAGACTTCTTGAACATGCTTGAGTTAATGCATTTTCTGCGGCTGTGATCTCGTCTTTGTCAGATAGTGAGGAAAGATATTCTAACATATTCTGGATTTCTGATTGTCCGCAAATATTCCCAAGCGCAGATATTGCTGCAATTCTGACAGGTTTATTCTGTGATTTAAGAGAATTAACTATGTTAGGAATTGCCGCCGAAATGCTTCTTTCGTTCGCAATTTTAATTGCTATAATTTTTATATCATCATCTTTATTACCAATTATATCGGCAATTGTTTGTTCCACATTTTTTCCACCAAGCGTAATCAGACAATTATATGCAGCCTGAGATAATTCCTTGTCAGATTTAGTCGCAGTTCTAAGAAGTGTATCTACTGCAGACTCTTCTCCGAGTTTCCCGATGACTTTTATCGCCGCCAATTGGAGAACAACAGGACTTTCTTCTTTAAGAATCCTTATTGCCAGTGGCGACACTAATTTGTCATTACGATCTCCAAGCGCTTCAAGGCAGAACGCCAATTTCTGAGGGTCTGTTTTCTGAGAAGCCATTTTTTCGTAAACCGAAATTAAATCCTTAGTGGCATTCTTATATGGAAATTCTCTGATAACTCTTAATCCCACAGAAAACATTCCGTCATCTGAGCTGCTAATTTGTTCGATAAGAAGCGGAAGCCCTTTTTCCTCTCGTGAAAGAATCGCACCTCTTGTGGCTGCCATCCTAATGTGGCGTGGCAACTCAGATTTTCTCAGGAAGTCATAGAGTTCAGTAGCTTCGTTTTTTTGCTTGCCGAGATAAAGCTTTTCTGCGCACAGGATTGCAGACTGCGCAAGGTCTTCCTGTAAATTTCCCCTAGCCCGCTGGATTGCTTGTTGTAACAATTTTGCACATTCAGGTGTACCGATTCTTCCTAATGCCGCTCCGGCTGCTCCTGCTATTTCTGAGTCGGGGGATTGAAGAAGTTTTGCCAATTGTGGGATAGCGTTTGAATCGCGCCTAATACCGATTGAGTTAATTGACCCAATTAGCAATTTTCCCTTTAGTTTATTTAATGAATCCCGAAGAGCCTTGTCTGCCTGCGGCGATGGATTAGGTTCCAATGCAAAGCGCGCCATGTGATGAAGTTGCTCGTCTTCCAGTAGTTTGGCGAGAACAGGCACAGCCTCTTCATCGCCAATAACAGCTAGCCGCTTGCATGCAAGAACCTTTGCGTGCAGGTTTGTCTCGGATTGAAGAGTTTGAAGAAGTTTTTGTTGCTCCTGTTTTTTATCTGGCGTTGCTGCTGAATATAAGTTGGCAGCAATAGTTGTTATCAGACCGAATAATAGGATTTTATTTGTCAGTGATTTCATAATTTGACTCCTTAAAATTGTATTTTGGTTTATGCCCTGTATGGCTCGCGATAAGCCCTCGATTTCATTCTGTTTGCTTCTTCGTCTCCGATAAATTCCACCTTTACCGGATCAAATAGTAATTTTCTGTTTAACTGCCATGCAATGTATGCTGCATGACAAGCAATATGTGACTGACATGAAACATCCGCATTTGCCGCTGGCTGGCCCCGGGATTTGACGCAATCCAGAAAGTTTCTTATGTGGCTCATTGGGCGTCCCACACTTTCAGTTAAAATTTTTCTTCCGCCACGTAACGATTCAGGTTCTAATTTAACTTCACCACCATCGCCAGTCTCAACCCAGCCATTTTCTCCTTCGAATCGTACACTACATGTGCCAAGCCCAAGCCAACCCTTTGAACGCATCACAAGTTTAACGCCATTTGCGTATTTTGCCACAACACCATCGGGGTTTGGTTCGTATTCGATTGGCGCAGTGTCATCAGCGTTATTTGCCCACTGGCACAAATCAACTGTATGGGAACCCCATTCCAGAATGCCACCGCCATGAAAATCAAAGTAACCGCGCCATCCCCCTTGGACATATCTTTTGTTAAACGGACGCCACGGGTTTGGACCAAGCCATTCATCCCAATCAACCTCTTCCTTAGGGGGTAGGGGTTCTTCGGGTAACCAGTCATGGCTTGTAGCCGGGTGCAAGGTATTAGCGTGGACTGCCACAAGTTTCCCCAGCTTTCCTTTTCTTGCAAGTTCGACTGCAAAAACAAAATTCCCCACACTTCTTCTTTGTGTACCTGCCTGATAAACCCTTGCATATCTGCGGATAGTATCGCGCAATTCTATACTCTCAGCAATTGTCATTGAACACGGTTTCTCGCAATACATATCTTTACCGGCTTTTGCAGCCAGAATTGAAGCCAAAGCATGCCACCTGTCGCCAGTTGCAATCAATAAGGCATCAATATCTTTTCTTTCAAGTAATTTACGAAAATCGCTATATACCTCGCACTTATTGTCTCCATAATGATTATCCACCATCGACTTTACTGCGTTACGCCTTGATGCCTGGGCGTCCGCAACTGCTATAAAACGTACATCAGGTTCATGGAGAAAAATCTGGAGATCACTCATTCCGCGAGGACCTATCCCAAGACCGCCCATAATAATTTTTTCAGATGGCGGCACAGCGCCATCTCTTCCTAAAACATCAGGCTTTACAAAATTAAAAAGACCACCAACGCCTGCAGTTGTGATTAGAACACTTTTGATAAAAGACCTGCGGCTAATGTTATTGATATTTTTACGTTGCATGATTGTTTTATGATATAAAAACTTTTTTTACGCAAGGATTTTTTTATAAACTCTTATTAAAAATTCTTTGTTAAGAATAACAAGTCACCAGATGCTCGTTTGAATAATTTTTAAAAAAAATTGACACTGTATATTTCTTAAAATAAAGTAAAAACATGAAAAACCAGCAAAAGATTAAAAAGAGTGCCATCATATTAGTGGGTGCAGGTGCAATATTGGCGTTAGCAATTTGCACGTCTTCTGCCCAGGTCATCCAAAATCCAAGCTTTGAAAATGACACGTTCACTGTTTATCCCGGTTACATCAGTGTGAACAAGCCTATTACAGGCTGGACTGGATCACCGGCAGACCGTGTCGGTTTAAATCCTTCCGGCGGCTCGCCGTTTGCAGATAATGGCGCAATTCCTGATGGGAAAAATGTTGCCTTTATTCAAAGTTACACCGGTGGCTCGTCTTCTTTGAGCACGATAATCTCGGGTTTAACAAATGGGCAAAAATATACCGTGAATTTCAGATTCAATGCACGTACTAATGGCACAACAGTTAACCCTGTGTTAAAGATTTATATTGATAATCAATTAATAACAAGCCTCTCAACAGCCGGTGTAGGGGGATCAAATCCGTATCGTTTTGGAGCATTCGATTTTACAGCAAATGGAGAAACTGCGGAGTTAAAACTTGTCAACGACTTTAATGGAGACACAACGATTCTGGTTGATAATTTTACAATTAATCCGTCAACAAACGGTTGGTCGTTTGCGGCGTGGAATGATGATGCCACGAGCGGAGTTGACAGTTCAAAGAATTATACCCACGCTTACAATTTTGGTGGCGGTTCAGCGCCGGACGTAACAATAAATGGAGTTACATTCAAAGGAATTGTTGGAGGAACACCGATTGTACCCTATGAATTCCGGGCATCATTGGGAAGCGCTTATTCTTCCGATGATGCGAACAATATAACTGGTAATAGTGCGACGCTGAGCAAGCGATTTGTCTATGGTGGTAATCCGGGCATCTTCACAATTGCGAATCTTGTACCGGGAATGGAATATGTTGCTGTGTTTTACGCCGTAGCATGGGAAGATGGTTATCGCGCGCAAACATTTTCTTATGGAAATGACAGAATGACCATTAATCAGGATTATTTTGGAAATAACAATGGTATCAGGATAATGTATCGTTATATCGCACCACCGAGTGGCGCAATTCAACTAGTTCAGACACCAACTTTGCCGGCGAATACATTCCATCTTGCTGGTTTTGCTAATTACGAAGTTGCATCGCCACAAATGCCTGTTATTGGAATACAGCCTGCTGATCAGGTTGTTACACCAGGCTCTACCGTATCGTTTAAGATTACTGCGGGCGGAGCAAGACCATTATACTTCCAATGGTACAAAGGTGATATGGCAATTAGTGGAGCAACGAGTCGTCTTCTTACAGTCAGCAATATTACAGAAAACGACCTCGGGCAATATTACGTAACAGTTTCTAATGCTTATGGAGTTGTGACAAGTTTGGTCGCAAATTTGACCTTTGGAATGATTGCCAACCCGAGTTTTGAAGCTAATTTGTTCGACATGTGGCCCGGTTATGTAAGCGCAAATCAGCCGATTAGTGGGTGGTTTGCCAGTGATGCTGCGCGGGTTGGGATAAATCCGCAAACAGATGGACAATCGCCATTTGCGAACAATGGCGCTATTCCTGATGGCAGACAGGTTGCATTTTTACAATCCGTTAGCGGAATCCCCAAAAGTATGTGGACATATCTGAATGGTTTAACGCCAGGGCAAAATTATCTTTTAACATTTTACGTCAACGCGCGGGATTATAGTAGTACACGTCCTACGCTCAGGGTGGCGATTGATAATAAATTGATTGGAGATTTATCAGTGATGCCGGTAGGGACAACAAACCAGTATCGTCGGGTTGCGTTTCAGTTTGTTCCACAGAATCCGAGTCCGGTACTATCGTTTACCAACGATTTCAACGGTGACAGTGCTGTTTTGCTCGATAAAATTTCAATAGAACAAAAAACCACCAAATGGTCGTATTCAATATGGACGAATGACGCGACTTCTGGTATTGACCCGTCGCGTGGATGCAGTCATGCGGTAAATCTTGGTGGTGCTGGGTATGCAGTAGATGCAACTGTGAATGGAATAAGATTTAAAGGGATGCCAGGTCCGAATCCGTATGCCAACAATTCATTTTATTTAACCAATTTAACCGGTGCTTTTGGCGCTGACGCAAACAATGTTGTCAACAATGGCGGTGGGAGTGCATTGTTAGCGCAAAGTTTTGTTTACTATAGCGGCACAATTGCGCCTGATTTAGCTGAGACAATAAAATTAACAAATCTGATTCCCGGTGTTGAATACGAATTAAGTATTTATGGTGTTGGTTTTGATGCACCTCCAACCTGCCGGAGCGCAACGTTTGTTGTTGGAGATGATATGCTGACAATAAACGAGGATGTTTTTGGCAACGATAACGGTATACGGGTATCATACCGGTATGTTGCTGACGCAACTGGTTCTATTACCGTCCGATATATTCCGACCGACCGTAACAATTCATTCCATACATACGCATTTGCAAATCAGGAGATTAATTCCACTAATCCGCCAAGTTTTTATCGTCAACCTGTAGGGAAGACGATTTCCGGTGGTTCAACCATAGTTCTTGACGCGCTGGTTGGGGGGCAAATACCATTATATTTCCAGTGGCAAAAAAATGGTGTTGATTTGCCGGGCGAAACAAACGCTGTATTAATTCTTGCGAATGTTGACGGGAGTTATACTGGTGGTTACACCCTTGTTGTGTCAAACGCACTTGGTGTTGTTACGAGTGATGTCGCAACGGTGGAGGTCGGTTTAACGTTGGTAAATTCAAGTTTTGAATCCGATACATTTACTAATTTTCCTGGCTATATAAGTGGCAACTTTCCAATTACAGGGTGGGATTGCTCTAATCCTTCGGGTGCAGGTATTAATCCTGCTAATGGCAGTCCATTTGCAAATAACGGGATAATTCCTGATGGAACAAAGGTTGCATTTATTCAAGCAGATGGTTGTTATCTGCAGCAAACTGTAACGGGATTTGTCCCGGGTAAAACATATTATCTGAAATTCTGGGAAAATTCACGCTCAGGATATCCGGCCCCAAACCTTGAAGTTAAACTTGGTGATCAGACGATTGTTCCATCGCATACAGTTAATTCTGGAGAGTTTAAATTGGTAATCAGCAAACCGTTCCTTGCTAATAGCGAATCCGCAGTTCTTGCATTTATTAAACAACCTGGACCATTAGGCGGCGATTCCACAGTCTTAATAGATGCGATTGCTATTCTTGAATTACCGCCGACTCCTCCTAATTTTGTTAAACAGCCAGTGGGTAATTTTGTAAAAGCAGGTTCAACTCTTGTTTTGAATGCAGTTGTTCAGGGCAGTATGCCAATCAGTTATCAATGGCAATTTAATGGTGCCGATATAACAGGCGCTCAAACAGATACTCTTGAATTATCAAATATCACTTTGGAACAAGGTGGAAACTACACTCTAATTGCCTCAAACCAATATGGTGTTTCGACAAGCCAGGTTGCTGTTGTAATGGTGGGATTAGGCTTTACTGAGTTGTATAATACTGGTGTTATTAAACCCGGTACTCTTGCAAATGGCGGTAGCATTGATTTGCATTATCAGCTAATCGCATCTGCAGATCCCGAAAATCCAGGACCCGCTGCTCATGTATTATACGATGGCTGGCCAGTAACTAATGGAGTTTACATGCTGAACGGACCGGATTCTAAGTGGATTTCATCTAAATTAATCGACCCGGTTTTAAGAGGTGGAAGTCCGGGTGGCACATATATTTACAGGACTACCTTTATTCTTGATACGACAGATCCGAATGTTGCGGTATTAAATGGAAAAGCCGCAGTGGATAATGCAATTATCGATATCTTACTAAATGGCGTTTCAACGGGAATAACCAATATATTTGGATTTAATCAATTTACGACCTTCCAGATTACCAATGGATTCGTCGCCGGTTTAAACACTTTAGATTTTATTGTAACCAACGTAGTTACCACTGGTTACAATCCGGAAGCCTTACGCGTTGAACTTGATGGAGTGGCTTTGCCATTGCTAAATAAAGCGCCAGAATTGATTGCAGAGCCTTCTGACAAACTTGTTTTTGAACAACAGGATGTCACACTAAGTGTCATTGCAATTGGAAGTGCGCCTTTAACTTACCAGTGGTATTATGAAGGTTTTGAACTTCCGGGTGAAACAAACCGTCAGCTTACTTTAAGCAGAGTCTCAATCGACCAGCAGGGTCAGTATTATGTGGTTGTTTCAAACCCATTTGGGGAAGTAACAAGCAAGACTGTTAATTTAACTGTTGTAGCACCTCCGTTGATTGAAATAGATCCTGTCGATGTTGTAGTTCAGAGAGGGGGTACAGCGGAATTTGAGGTTGTTGCAAGTAGCACTATTCCAATGACTTATCAATGGTATTGGAATAATTACACTACAATTAGCCCATTACCTGACGCAACTAATGCCACGCTTAGAATCGAAAACGCTTCACCGGCTAATGACGGGGAATATTTTGTATTGGTTTCAAATGCAGCAGGTAGCTCAACCAGTATGGTTGCAGTACTGACAGTAATAAATACCCCACCATCTGCATCAAACTATGGTATAAGCGTATCTAAAAACTCTCAAGCCATGATACCAGTTTCACGATTGCTAACTTACGCCACAGATCCTGACAACGATATACTTACAATTACAAATATTCCAAACCAAACCCCGAATGGTGGTTCGATAGCGCTGGTTGATGGTAATTTGGTCTATACTCCTGCACGAGATTTCGTAGGAGAAGACAGATTCTCCTATACCGTCTCGGACGGATTCGAGACGGCATCAGCAGAAGTTATTATTAATGTCAGCGAGACAATGGTTCCCTCCTTTAACTCAATTGTCATTGAAAAAACTGAATCTGGATTTAAACTCAGCTTCCTTGGACTTTCAGAAAAGTCATATAAGATCCAAAGGGCTGTTAAAATTCACGGACCATGGGAAGATATTACTACCCGGATAACATCACCTGTTGGTTTATTGGAATTTATTGATACTAATCCACCGCAAAATCAGGCATTCTACAGGTTTGTATTGAGTGAGTAGGTTTGTTGTATATTTTAAAAAGACCCTGCGGCTTTTATACCGCAGGGTCTCATATTCAAGTGGGGCAGATATGAAAAGGTGTGGTTTTACCCTTCTTTTGGTGCTACTCAACAGTTTTTATGTTTATGCAGACTATATTGTTACATTTAACGAAATAATGTACCACCCTTCGGGAAATGAAGATGAATATGAATGGATAGAAATTTACAATCAACTTGCTGTTGACGTCGATTTGTCAGGTTGGGTTATTACAAATGGTATCTACTATAAATTTCCCGAGGGCACTATTATCAACGGTCGCTCGTATTTAGTTATTGCTAAAAACCCTGCCTCTATAATGCGGGATTATTCTATTACAAACGTGATCGGACCGTTTCAGGGCAAATTAGCTAACGAAGGCGAGACTTTAGAATTAAGAAATAATAACAACAGGCTTATAGATAAAATACAGTATGGCAATGATGGTGATTGGGTACCATCCCCGAATGGCACTGGGGTTTCACTTGCCAAAATTGCACCTGATACTTTCAGCAACGATCCTAAAAACTGGGTCGCAAGCGCTGAAATGGGAGGGACACCCGGAAAACAGAATTTCCCGGATAGCGAGATAATTATCATAACCAATGAAGTTGCTGATATTAATTCCTCATGGAAATATTTCGAAGGTGAACCGCCTGCTGGCTGGAATAATGTTAGCTACGATGATTCAAACTGGGGTTTTGGAAATTCTTTGTTCGGAACAAATATTACTCCTGATGGAATTGAGGAACGAATACCAACACTGTTTAGCACTGGCTTTAACTCAAAAGGGGAGGCTGTATATCCAGGTCTGCCAGATGAAAATTATTTCATAACGGTTTCTGCATATAGTACACCTCCACCTCCACCAATACTAGCAACTGTTACTGCCAATCATCCGAACTGGCTTGCTAACGATTTTGACTCACGCTGGATAGGACCAGTTGCCCAGGGAATTACAAGTGTCCCGCAGGGAAATTATAATTATAGAACATCATTTGACTTAACGGGTTTTGATCCCAATTCGGCAAAAATAACCTTCCGTGTCGCTGTTGATAATGATTTAACAGACGTTTTGCTCAACGGGAAATCGCTCGGGATTAAGTACAGTGGCTTTACTGCATATAGTTCTTATTTTACACTCACTAACGGTTTCCAGAACGGAACTAATACGCTGGAATTCTTAACCTCTAATTCTGGCACATCCCCTTCGCCGGCAGGACTCAAGGTTAATATAAGCGGAACTGCCAAAAGAATCTTATCTATATCAAGTCAACTAAACCCAAATGTTGAACCTAAATTTTTCAGAAAGACATTCTTGTTTAATGGATCGCCTTCGGATTCAAAAATTTATATAAGACACATGATAGACGATGGGGCAGTAATTTATCTGAACGGCAGCGAAATATATAGGATTAATATGCCATCCGGTATTCCGTCTTCTTCCACTTTTGCTCTCACAAATGTATTAAATCCTGGGTTGTCTGATTGGATTGAAATTAATGGGAACAATCTTCTGAATGGCACAAATGTCATTGCGGTGAGAGTCCATCAGGCAATTGATGACACCAATAATTGTCTTTTTGCGATGCAAATGAGGATTATAACAACTAATTATCCCTACAAGCCGAATTATCCGATTGCATTTAACGAAATATCCTCGGTAACTAATGGGCAATTTTGGGTTGAATTGATTAATTATGGCGAAGAGCCAATATCTTTAAACGGATTCACACTTGCCCGTTTTGGAAATAATTCTTACCGCGAGTACGTTTTTCCTGATATATCAATACCTACAGATGGTTTCTTTGTAATTGACAAGTCTGTAACTGGTTTTGGTGCAGACCCAGGGGATATGATAGTTTTATATTCTCCCGGTAAAACAAGTGTTGTTGATTCATTAATTACCAAAAAATATCCAAGGGCGAGATACCCGGATGGGAAAGGCAAATGGTTAATTCCATTTTCGCTAACTCCGGGGAATTCGAATTATTTTGTTTTTAATGATAGTATTGTTATTAACGAAATAATGTATCATGCGCCGGATTTGCCTTATCAACCAGCCCAATATCTGACAAACAAATTAATCTCTTTTACAAATTACTGGAAATACAATCAACTCGGGGTATTACCTTCCGGAGATTGGTATTTGCCGGGATATGATGATTCCGCATGGGACACTGGCAAGGCAGCGTTTTCCGCAAATATAAGCTCATTACCAGTTCCTCGTGGGACAACACTTGTAATCTCAAATGGAATACAACCAATAATATCATATTATTTCAGGACTAAATTTGTGTTTACAAATATTCCGGATGGATCTGTGCTTTCTATGTATTTCGTGGTTGATGATGGTGCTGTTTTTTATCTGAATGGCAAAGAAATATACCGTTATGGAATGCCGGACGGGCAGATAGACGACTCTACACTTGCCATAACAAATATTGGTGTCCCTACAATTGTAGGACCAATAACAATCTCGGGAAAGGATCTTGTAGTTGGCACGAACGTTATAGCCGCCGAAGTTCATCAATATTTCCCACCGCCACGCAGCAAGGATGTCGCTTTTGCGCTCGAATTAACGTCTGTAGAACTTGTAAGCCCGGAACTCCCGGTCAGAGAATCAACTGAATCATGGATTGAACTTTATAATAAAGGTTCTGCTCCTGTGGATTTAACTGGTTGGAAACTTTCCGGTTCTGCAAGCTATTCATTTGAAAATGGAACAACAATACCGCCCGATGGATATCTTGTGGTTGCATATGATGTAAATCTTATGCGTGCCAAATATCCGGATATAAATATTGTTGGTCCTATGAAAAAACCCCTATCAAAAAAGAGTGGGACAATCGTACTTGAAGATAATTTAGGAAATCCAGTTGATAAGGTTACTTACTATGACAGATTTCCGTTTAGTGAGTATGCGGATGGATTCGGTTCTTCACTTGAATTGACTGATCCGCGCGCGGACAATTCTGTTCCGGAAGTATGGATGGCAAGTGATGAAAGCGGCAAATCGGATTGGGTAACCATCAGATATAGGGGAATTGCGACTCAGGAACCAGCTAATTCACCCACACTATGGAAAGAATTCGTTATGGGATTGCTTGATGCCGGTGAAGTGTGGATTGATGATGTAAGTGTAATTGAATCCCCAAATGGCAACCGCCGAGAATTAATTCAAAACGGGAATTTTGAGAATGGTTTATACAAATGGCGCGTTTTAGGAAGTCACAGACACAGCGAGGTTATTGCAGAGCCGGGCAATCCTTCTAACCATATACTCAGAATTGTTGCCAATGCCCCCACAGAGAATATTCATAATCACATCGAAACGACGCTCGCTTATGGCGCAAGTATAACTAACGGCATGGAATATGAGATATCTTTTAGGGCAAAATGGATAGGCGGTTGTAATAAAATAAACACTCGCCTTTACTTTAATCGCCTACCAAGAACGACAGAGTTGCCAATACCAAATAAATACGGTACCCCAGGAAAAAGGAATACAGCATATACCAGCAATGCAGGTCCTACATTTACACAGCTGGAACATACTCCTGTTGTGCCATCGCCCGGGGAGTCTGTCAGAGTTTCAGTGAGAATTTCAGATCCTGATGGAATCAAAGTAGCAAAACTTGCTTATGCGGTAAATGAGGGCGCATGGACATTGATTACAATGTCAGTAATTCCAGATGGCAATGGAGTTGTTGCAAATGCAGTAATTCCAGGACAAAGTGCGGGGAGTATTGTTCAGTTTTATATATTGGCTACGGATTCTTTAGGAAAATACAGCACTTACCCTTCGGGCGGGATAAACTCAAGGGCACTTTACAGGGTTAGTGACGGGCAATATATGAATCCAAAATTGCACAATATCCGGATTATTATGACGCCGTCCGATGCAGAACTCCTACACACAGCAACTAATGAAATGAGCAATGAACTCCTCGGATGCACCGTAATTATTGACAATAAGCGTGTTTATTACAATGCAGGTGTCCATTTACAAGGTAGTGAACGAAATCGTGTGGGCTTTACCGTCAGGCTTCCGGCAGGTAATGAGTTATGGGGGGTGCATAATGGGTTTACAATAGACCGTTCCGGGGGACAATCCGGACTCGGCGGAAAACATGACGAAATTCTTATATGGAGGGTCATAAACAAAGCCGGAGGTTTGCCGGATATTTACGATGACCTTTGTCAAGTAATTGCTCCACGATCGACAGAAGATGGAACCGGATTTTTACGGATTGCAAAATACGGTGATGTTTTCCTCGATTCTGCCTTTAAAAATGGCAGCGATGGTGAAATGTATAAATTAGAGCTGATTTATTATCCAACGAATACAGTAGATGGAAACCCGGAGTCAATAAAACTGCCTAACCCCGATTTGGTTCTTGGCACTGATATTAAAGATCTGGGTGATGATAAGGAAAATTATCGCTGGACATTTTTGAAGGAAAACCATGTTGCAAGAGATAATTATGCGCCAATGATTTCGCTTGCCAAAACTTTTAGCCTCACTGGTACGAACCTTGAGTTTAAAACAGAACAGGTTATGGATGTTGATGAATGGTTACGAGCAGTTGCGTTGCTTTCATTAATCGGTAGTGACGACATGTATACTTATAACAATTCTCATAATTTAATTATTTATTTCAGACCTGAGGATGGGCGAGGTATGGCATTCTTATGGGATTTGGATTATTCATTTGTTGCTTCTATAACAAAGGCATTTCCAGGGAGCGGCTCTCCAAATACATACAAAATAATAACAACTATCCCGAACAACTATCGTCGATACTATCATCATCTATATGATTTGACTGAATTGACTGGTAATTCAGCGTTTTTAACCGAATGGGCAAACAGGTACGCTGGTTTATTGGGACAGAACTGGAGCGGCGTGGTCAATTATCTTGTGCAGCGCGCAAACTTTGTCCGGTCTCAATTGCCTTTATCAACATCATTCGCAGTAAAAACTCCTCCGGGTGGATTTTCTGTTTCATCGGACACAATCGTCCTAAGCGGGACAGCACCAATTTCAGTCCAAAATATTGAAATAAACGGGCTAAAATACAACCCATATTGGACAGATTTTACAACATGGAACGTCACTGTGCCGCTCCCTGCATTTACGAATTTTATCACTATCAAAGCGCTTGATAGCAAGGGAAATGTAATTTCTAATGGGGTGGCTTCGATTGTCATAACCAATACTGCGCAAAAGCCACTTTTGCCTGTTATAATTAATGAATGGATGGCGTATAATTCCGGACCCGGTGGTTATCCTGATCCGGTTGATGGTTTATTCCAGGATTGGTTTGAGCTTTATAATCCCAACGATACTTCGGTAGATTTATCAGGATACTATCTAACAGATAACCAATCATTGCCAAATAAATTTACGATTCCTGCGAACACTGTTATTCAATCTCATGGGTTTTTACTCGTATGGGCTGATGCTGAAGAACAGCAAAACCTTGTTGCTAATCCAAATCAGATTCATGCAAATTTTAAACTCAGCAAAGCCGGGGGAATGATTGCTATTTTTGCCCCTGATGGTTCGTTGGTGCACTCGGTGGTTTACACTTCGCAGGTTCAGAATGTGAGTCAGGGGTTCTTTCCGGACGGCAATACAAATATGATTTATTCTATGTTTGACTGGACACCCGCAAGACCAAATAAAATATCTAATCCTTTGCCACCAGTAATTGACATAAAATTGTCGGATAGCAACTTGGTTTTATTAAAGATAAATTGTGCTCCATATCGGACATACTGCATTGAATATTCAGAAAAATTAGGGTATGAATGGAGACCATTAATCACTAATCGCACAGAGAACGGAATAATTGAATACAAAGACTCTATTAATCTCGCCCCAATAAGATTTTATAGGGCATTTTTGTTGCCATAGTATTTTTTCTTATTTTCCATTTTATCACGATTTTCTGCGTCAAATAATTATCATTAGATGATTGTTCTGGCATAAACAAAAAATACATTTATAAGATTTTTGTAATGAAGGATGTCCTGAAAGTATTTAATTTTTACAGACAGGAGACTCCGAGGATAATTGGGGTCATATTACTCATGCTGATCGCCATTGGTTTAAATTTATTAAAGCCCTGGCCAATGGCGAAAACAATTGATCTGATTTCAAATTACAAAAATATTGGCATAACTGAAGTTTTAAAGAGTATTCTAATTTTTGCCTTTCTAACTTTCATTCTCCATGTTCTACATTCAGGGATATCGGCGTTTTATAATTACATTTCGATAAAGATAAGTCTCAAAGGTTTACAGAAAGTACGGTCTGAAATATTTTCAGCAATCCAGAGGCTTTCTTTAAAGTTCCATCATGGAACAACACTCGGTGATTTAATATACCGGGCATCATGGGATGCATATTCAATCCAAACCCTTTTTCAGCAAGGGTTTATAGCATCAACGTCATCGGTTTTTTCTTTAATAATAATGTTAATAATTATGTTCAAACTGGATACAAAACTTGCGTTGATAACGATGATTTATATTCCTGTTTTAATTATATCCATACGTTTTTTTGGAACAATTATGGTCAAAAAAGGATTGGAAGCTCAAAAGGCTGATAGTCAGGTCATAAATTATGTTCAACAGGCAATTCGCGTCCTCCCGCTTATCCAAAGTTTTGTAAGAGAAGATAAGGAAGAAGAAAGATTTTTGAAACATACTGAAATTGCTTATAAAAAGCGCGCTGCTCAACACGGCTGGGAATTATTATACTGGTTTGGAGTTTCATCATCTTTCGGATTTATAATAGCGCTGCTTTTATTGGAAGGCGCAATGGAAGTCGTGAATTATAAAATATCGGTTGGGACACTTCTTGTATTTATCGCGTATGTTGGGCAGTTATATGAACCACTTAACCAGATCGCCCATGTTGGTTCCACAGTATCAGTAGCAATGGCAGGCGCTAAAAGGGTTTTCGAGATAATTGATTCAAAGGAAGAGGTTCATGAAAAACCAAATGCAATATCTATTGTGCGTATGACCAGCAAGTTTGATATGAGCCAGATTAGCATAGGTTCAGAAAGTGAAAAATCTGATTCAATGCCACAATCATCATTGCAAAATAGATTATATATAAAAGGAGCCATTGAATTTGATAATGTCTGGTTTGCATATTTGGATGAAAAATATGTTTTGCGCGAGATTACCTTTTCCGTTTCTCCTGGCGAGAGAGTCGCCATAATTGGACCAAGCGGGGCAGGGAAGACTACTTTATTAAACCTTATTCCGAGATTCTACGATCCAACGAAGGGACAGATAAAATTAGATGGTATTGACCTTCGCGATTTAAAATTGAAAGACCTTCGTAGAGAGGTTTCTGTCGTGTTGCAGGAGCCTATTATTATTCCTGCAACTGTTGAAGAAAATATCTCTTACGGATTCCCCGAAGCAACAATGGAAATGATTCAACAGGCTGCAAAGGCTGCGAATGCAGACGTTTTTATTGAAAAACTGCCACAGAAATACAACACAATAATTGGGGAGGGGGGTGTGATGTTGAGTGTCGGAGAATGTCAGCGAATTAACCTTGCCAGGGCATTTCTTAAAAATTCTATGATTCTGTTGATGGACGAACCGACAGCCTCACTCGACCTGGAGAGCGAAGCAATGGTGGTAAAAAGTATATTTGAATTGATGAAAAACAGGACCACATTTATCATAGCGCATCGTTTGGAGACAATAAGAAATGTTGATAAAATAATCAGTTTAATTGACGGAACAATAGTTGAATTTGGCACTCCCGATGAATTAATGAAAAGAAATGGATATTTTAAACGGATTATACAAGGCAATATCTGATATTTTTATCCGAATTAATAAATTCGATTTTATTTGTTATGGTTTTCCTCTGCTCTGAGCTGACGCGGCGAGACTTCAATGTCTATTAATGATTCAATTTCTCGGTCACCTTTCGATGCACCTAATTCTTTAAACTTTCTTGCCTGAACAAGCACTCTCGTCTCAAAAGAGCCGATCGCATTGTTATAACTTTTTACTGCCGATTCTAAAGAACTGCCTAGTTTGGCGAGATGTTCTGACATTGAGATGAGCCTCGAATAAAGTTCAGTGCCAAGTTCGCTGATTCTTTGTGCGTTTTCAGCCAAACTTTGCTGTTTCCATCCGTATGCTACCGCTTTTAGCAGGGCGATCAGTGTTGTAGGAGTTGCTATAATAATTTTCTGGTCAACACCATACTCGATGAGTGATGGATCTTGTTCCAAAGCAGCGCTGAAGAATATTTCGCCGGGCAAAAAGAGAACAACAAACTCAGGTACATTCGTGAATTGTTGCCAATAGGATTTCTTGCTTAATTTATCCATATGTTCCCGGATTTGCCGGGCATGATGTTCTAACATTTTTTTACGTTTTTCTTCGTCAACTTCCGAAATAGCTTCAAGATAAGCGCCGAGTGGTGTTTTGGCGTCGATTACAATGTCCCTACCCCCGGGTAAATGAACAATAAGATCCGGTATAAGCCGCCCTTCTTCAGCATTTATTGCTACCTGCTCTGTGAAATCGCAATAATTAACCATCCCTGCGAGTTCCACAACTCTGCGAAGTTGCAGTTCTCCCCATTTTCCGCGAACCTTAGGGGTTCCAAGAGCTTTCACAAGATTTGCTGTTTCATTCCTTAAAAGGGTTTGTGTGTTTAATTCGGGCACTCTTGCAGCCCGTTCTTCAGCTGCTGCTCTTGTCTGCATTTCTGCCTGTAATCTGTTTTGCAATTCTCCAATTTGAGCATTGAGTGAAGAGATGGTATCCTGAAGTTCCTGAATTCTGAGGTCTTTGGCAGAAGATTTTTCTTCCAGTACTGCGAGATATGATGAAAATTTGGACTTGAACGCCAACCTTCCTAAAAAGAAACCAATTATCCCGCCGACTATTAAATATAAAATTATTTCGTATGTTCCCATAGAAGAAATTTTAATTTTAAAAGTTGTGGAAGTAAAATGATTAAATATAGTGCAAATAAACGGAGATAAGCATCGTCTCATAAAATGAATCTGTTATAAAAACTCAGGCTGTTGAATGAATAATAAAAATGATGCATTGTTTAAATGACAATGTCCGAATATTCGGAATACTTAAAAGAAAAATTACAAAACGTGCCACATAAACCGGGCGTTTATTTAATGCGTGACCGGTTTGGAACTGTTATTTATGTCGGTAAAGCAAGAGATTTACGTCGGCGATTGAGCCATTATTTTCAGCCATCGAGGAAGGTGTGGGCGGATCTCAAACTATCAGCCCTCATTGATTCTATCGCAGATTTCGATATCCACGTAGTTAGAAATGAAGCCGAGGCATTATTGTTAGAGGGTAAACTGATAAAAGAATTTCATCCTAAATACAATGTAAGCTTTAGGGATGACAAGCGGTTTTTAATGATTAAGGTGAATTTGAATGATCCTATTCCTAAATTTTCTCTTGCAAGAATCCGCCAGGAGGATGGTTCTAAATACTTCGGACCTTTTCCTGATGCAGGCGCGGTAAGAAACATTCTAACCCTTATCCGAAGGGAATTCAATTTGCGGGGATGTAGTCCACTTAATCCTACCGAAAATGATTATAAACACTGTCTCTATGCTCATTTGAGGTATTGCACAGCGCCATGTATAGGAAACGTTACAAGAGAACAATACCTCGAGCAGGTCAAAGCAGCTTGTGATTTCCTTGATGGCAAGTGTGAGGAATTGGCTGAAGAAATTGAGGCTCAGATGAAAAAGGCGGCAGAGGCGCAACAATACGAACGAGCTGCTGAACTGCGTGATTTACTATTCGATTTAAAAAACACGTTAAGGAAGACTCAGAGGTTTTTCAGGTTGCCACAAAGTCTCCCACCGACGATTGATCCTGAAAAAGATCTGGAAGAACTTGCCAAAGTATTGAACCTGCCTGAAGCACCTTCAAGAATCGAGGGGTTTGACATCTCGAATATCAGTGGAACTTTTTCGGTCGCTTCAATGGTTTCGTTTAGGGACGGGAAACCTGACAGGTCGAATTACCGCCGTTACCGGATAAAGACCGTTGAGGGACAGGACGACTTCCTATGCATGGCAGAAGTTATCCGGCGAAGGTATAGCAGACTTTTAAGGGAAGCGAAGGGACAGGGGACTGAGGAGGAGAATGAAGAAACCGGTAATTCATCAGTAATAAGACTTAATCCAGAGGAAAAACTTCCACAAGGTATGCCGGATTTAATTTTGATAGACGGTGGAAAAGGCCAATTAAATGCTGCGGTTTCTGAACTGGAAAAGTTAGGTTTGGGAAAAATCCCGGTTATCGGACTCGCTAAAGAATTTGAAGAGATTTATGTACCCGGCAAACCGGAGCCAATAGCGCTTGATAAACATTCTGGGGCTTTGAAATTACTTCAGAGAATCAGAGATGAATCACACAGATTTGCTAATACATATAATGCTAAACTGCGTCTAAAGAAAATCTCTGAAAGCATTTTAGACGAATTCCCCGGCATTGGTGAACAAAGGAAAACTGCCTTATTAAGGAAATTTGGTTCCGTGCAGAGAATTCGTCTGGCTTCGCCTGAAGAAATTGCAGAAATCCCCGGTATTAGTTTAAAATTTGCAACAGAATTAAAACAATTTTTGTTAGCAAGGTCTCCGGCAAAACCGTCTGAATCTGAATCGTAGCGATAAATTATCTTGTATATATATGTTTTTTTGCCTAATTAATGTATTGTTCTGATTTTGAATAACATAGTGATAAAGAGTTTGATGAAACTGTATGTTTCAAAATATTGGTGAAATTTTAATAATGTTCTGGAGCACTCTGAAGGACCTCCCCGAGGTCTGGAATCAGAGACGGAAGATATTTGATCAACTATATGAAATAGGGAATGCAAGCTTATTAATGGCATGTATATTGTCTGCATTTATCGGTGGTGTTGTTTCATTGCAAACTGGTCCGGTGCTTGTTGAACGAGGGCTTGGCGGTTTGTTAGGAGGTGTGGTTGGGATTTCAATATGTAAGGAACTGGCTCCTGTTATGATGTCTGTACTGATTGCCGGAAGAGTCGGTTCGGCAATGACAGCTGAGATTGGTTCAATGCAGGTTTATCAGGAAATTGACGCCTTAAAAACTATGAATATCAGTCCTATTCGGTTTCTTGTTTTACCACGTTTGGTTGCGATCAGTATTGCCCTTCCTACACTTGTGTTATTTTCTATACTCGTTGGTTGGTTTGGGGGTGCTATAGTTGCTTCATATAACCACGATATTGAAGTTTCAATGAAAACTTTTTTTAACAGCCTGAAAAATGTTGTAGAACTTCAGGATGTTGCTCACGGAATAATAAAAACCTTCGTCTTTGCAGTCGTGATAGGTTTAATTGCATGTCATCAGGGATTTACCACAATAGGTGGTCCCCGTGGTATCGGACGGTCTGTAACAAAATCGGTGGTTAATTCAATCGTCATTATTCTGATATTAGATTATTTCCTAACCCGCTTGCTCCTATATTTTGAGAAATGAACAACTCCGAAAACAACAAAGCTGTTGATGTAAAAGTTATTAACCTCAGGAAAAAGTTTGATAATCAGGAGGTTTTAAAGGGCATTTCATTTGAGGTTAATCCTGGTGAGATTTTTGTAATAATTGGACCAAGCGGCAGTGGAAAAAGTGTTCTTTTAAAACACATTATTGGTTTAGAGAAACCAGATGAAGGCGATATACTTATAAACGGAGAATCTATATTGAAATCGAATGTTTTTGAAAAATACAGAATCGCAATGGTCTTTCAATCTTCAGCACTTTTGAATTCATTAACAGTGGGCGAGAATGTAGGGTTATATTTAAGTGAACACCGGCTAAAATCACCGGAAGAAATCAAGAGGATTGTTGCCGAGAAGCTCGAAATTGTAGGCCTTAAAGGAACAGAAGATAAAATGCCATCTGAACTTTCAGGTGGAATGAAAAAAAGAGTAGCAATTGCACGAGCCCTTGTAATTGAACCTCAATTGATACTCTACGACGAACCAACAAGCGAATTAGATCCGCTTATCGCTGTTACTATTGCTGAGGAAATATTAAATTTAAGACGCAGAATTGGGGCGACTTCGATTGTAGTAACCCACGATCGTGATCTTGCATTTGCAATTGCAGATAGAATTGCAATGTTATATGAAGGAAAAATAATTTTTGACGGGACACCAGATAAATTGCGTGAATGCGAAAATCCGATAGTAAAACGATTTATAAGCGTTGAATTGAATATTAACAATAACAATAAGGTATCTGAAAGAATATGAAAGATACAATTGAAACAAGATTGGGCATATTTTTTGCGTTAGCCGTTATTGCCGGAATTATAATTCTGGAAATGGCGGGTGGGTTTGAAAAATTTAAAGGCGGTTATCGTCTTTATGCTTACTTTAAGAATATTCATGAATTAAAAGAAGGTGACCCCGTAAAGATGGCTGGGTTGCAGGTGGGGAGAGTGGAATCGCTTGAGATTACAAATCGGATGGTTAGAGTGGCGCTTAAAATAAATAGGGGGGTTGTAGTTCGTTCTGATAGCAAAGCAACTATACTTTTTACGAGTGTATTGGGAGGTCAGAATTACGTATCTATTGATTTTGGTACTGAAAAGGGAGTCAAACTCGAACCCAATAGTGTAATTGAAACAGTCGAACAACCAGATGTTAATGCTTTGCTGGCGAAACTGGAAAACGTTGCCACGGGAATTGAAAACGTTACGAGAAGTTTTAGTGGAGACAGAATTGACAATCTTTTGGGTCCTCTCACGGATTTTATAAAGCAGAATAGCGGGAAATTAGGTAATATTTTTGGAAATTTGCAGACAATTTCCGAAAATATTGCTAACGGGAAAGGGACAGTTGGCAAACTGATTACAGATGATGCCTTGTATAATTCAGTTTTAGGTACTGTCACAAATTTTGAGGCAACAGCCTCGGATATTCGTGTTGTAGCATCTCAGGCAAGCAATATGCTTTCAAAGGGCGAATCAACAATTGATAATATTAATACTCTTATAACCAACGCAAATTTTGTGGTACAAAAGATTAACACAGGGCAGGGGACTATTGGAAAGTTTATGACGGATGAAAAACTGTTTACAGATGCAAGTGAGGCTATGAGTAATTTAAGGGATATCCTCGTGAAGATTAATAGAGGTACAGGTTCTGTCGGACGGTTAATTAACGACGACAGTTTAATAAAGAACGCTAAATCCTCCCTGCAAAAACTGGATAAAGCAATGGACAGCATGGAAGATCAGGGACCGCTTAGCGTTATAGGGATTGCAGTTAATAGTCTGTTCTGATTGCGGATTTCTAAGAAGTATTGGTGGTTAAAAATCGGGAAAATGAATTTATAAAATTTATTTGACATAAATCAAAATTAATTATGTCATATTAAAAATAAATGTCCTTTATAATGAATTTGCGCTAAAAGGTTTAAAACGGCGCCATTATAAAGGAATAATGATGAAAGAATTAAGTTCGGGCACGGGTGTGTCCGACATAAATCGTAAACCTTAAAACCTTAGAGAGAACATGAGCAACCATAATAATCAACAACAGACTTCATTACCGGATTATATTGCAAGCGCTACTCCAAACCCTAAAGATAAGCGCGCTCCATGGTATAAAAACACAGCCCCGACTTATGCAGGGATTTTTCTGTGGTTCGTATTCTGGCAGGATGCCGCAAACGGCGGTACTTTAGGTGGAACGCTTTCGCAAGGAATTGGGCTTGCAATATTTGGCATACTTGTCGCGGCACTTGTTTGTCATTTTCTGTTTTATCTGGTTCCGGGTTTGTTCGGTATGAAAACCGGTCTCCCTCTTTATATTGTCGGAACTTCTACTTTCGGCGCTCAGGGCGGATTTATTATGCCCGGCTTTTTAATGGGCGTTCTGCAATTCGGCTGGTTAGGCGTTAATATTTATTTCTCTTCACTCGCTCTCGCCGCAATGATCCCAGTTCCTCCACAAGTAATAATGATAATCTGGGGTGTGCTTGCTGCGTTTGTCGGACTTAAAGGAATTCAATATGTTGCGCGTGTCGCAACTTACCTACCATTGATCCCGCTTGCTATTCTGTTAATAATGTTTGTCAAGACTGCCGGTGGTATTGGTCAATTCTCAGCAGCTAAACTGATCGAATTACATAAAACCGCCGCTCCGAATGCTGGACCAGCACTTGATACATTTGGGGTGATTGCGTTGTGTTTGACCTATATCGTTGGTTTCTTTGCAACTGCCGGCGCTGCTGGTGTTGACTTCGGTCTTAATAACCGTGACAAGAAGGACGTCCAGCTTGGCGGCTTGGTTGGTATTGCCATTGCAATTTTAGTCACCGCTGGAATTTCGGCATTGATCGTTGCTGGGGCTTATGGAAATGCCGATATTGCCAGCAAAGCAGTCACGACAGCAGCAAAGGCTGATGGCGGAATCCTCCGCTCAACTAATCTTATACCGGTTGTTATGGGAGATAGTGTAGGGAAGTGGATGATGTTCCTGCTTGCGCTTGCCGCATTTCCTCCTGCATGCTTCTCGTCATTTATTGCAGCAAACAGCTTCAAGACTACCTTACCTAATGTCAATCCATTCGTTTCCGTTGGAATCGGCGCCGCTGTAAGTATCATTCTCGCAGTAACCGGACTTGCTGGGAAAGTCATTCCGGTGTTCGTGATTATCGGCGCTTCATTTGGTCCTATTTGCGGCGCAATGATGGTTGACTACCTGCTCGCTGGCGGAAAATGGACCGGACCACGAGCTGGTTTCAATCCTGCAGGCTGGATTTCTTGGGCACTTGGTTTCATTGTCGGAATTTTGCCAAACCTCGGTGTTGCTATTCCGGCAGCGCCAGTCTTGGCATTCATTGTCGGCGCGGTCGTTTACCTGATTTGCGCCAAACTGGGACTACAGACGAAGGTACTACCTTTACCAGAAAAATTGGCTGCAGCAACAAAGGAATAAAAATGTGATTCTTGTATGTTTAAAAACCGCCTTCCATGAAAGAAGGCGGTTTTTATTTTTTAAAATTATGGTTAATTGATCTTATTATTTCCCAACGCAAAATTTTTTTCGTTGCAGGGGTAAGTTTAAAATCTTCAGAAATTCTCATTCCTTCTACCCAAAAAATTTTATCATCTTTCGTCTGGGCAACTATCGATTCATGACGGTATGCTCGGGGAATTTTAAGATTAATGAATAAATCCTGAAGTTTAACTTCAGATTTCATACCGATTGGTTTAAATCTATCTCCCTCCTTCCAGTGTCTTAAAACAATTTCATTACCCACTTTTTCAAAATCAAAATATTCCACATTAGATGGTTTGGATTTGATGATATTATTAATTTTTTCGGCAACTTGCTGGTCTCTCTCGTCAAAGTTGGATGGGATTACTTCCCATCTGATTTTGGAATCCATGAAAGCCACTTCCCCTTTGTCAGAGTTTAAAGATAATTTTTGCTGATCTGGTAAAAATTCGTTCCTGTGTCCGAGAATTTCTATAATACCCTGATTATTAAGAATAAGCATTACATCGTTTTCTGCAGAAACTTGTTTATTCAGATTATTTCTTAAATTTTCGATCAGAGAATATTCTGGCTCAACACCAATTGCGCTTAATTGCATTTGTATTATTTTCCTTTGAAGCGCAGGATGAAGGTTAGTAAATTCTGGGTTTCGTTGCACCGTCCATTTTTCTGCTTCCTCCCTGATGAAATCTTCGTCTGTATCTAAAATATCTATTATCCTGTGAACGATATTCTCGATACTGCACTGGTATTCAAGTTTTAACAGAGGAATGAGTTCGTTTCTTATTTTATTCCTCAGGAAATATGTATCTTTGTTTGTGGAATCTATACGGTAATCTAGATAATTTTCATGGGCATATTTTTCAATCTCGCTTCTTGTGATTTTTAGAAGCGGCCTAATAATTGTTATTTCATGATCAACAGGAGAAGGAGCCATTGGTTTCATCCCTCTTAACCCGGACGGTCCTGCTCCCCTCAGTAGCCTTAAGAAAAACAGCTCAACTTGATCGTCGCTGTGATGTGCCAAAGCGATTTTCTTGCTCCCAAATTCGCGGGCAACTGAAACAAGAAATTCGTGCCGCAACCGTCTTGCTGCCATTTCCAGCGAGTATTTTTCTTTTTCCTTTAATAGACGCACGTCTCCTGAACCAGATCTAAATGGTAGATTTAATTTAGATGCCAGTTCACCTACAAACCGCTCGTCTTCATCACTTTCATTTCCACGTAAACAATGATTGAAATGCGCAACCACAATTTTGAAATCAATAATTGGTGAGATATGATTTAGAACATGCAAAAGAACGACGGAATCAACGCCCCCTGACACGCCGACAATGATTGTTTCGCCTTTTAAAATTAAACGGTTTTCTTCAATAAATTTTAAAATTTTTTCCGAGAACTCATCCACAAAATAAAAATATCAAAAATTCATGTTTAAACAAGATTTGAAAAGTATGAAACCTTCAAAATGGCAGTCCTTTCAATTTAATTTGACATGTTTATTTCCTTAGTTGAACAATACACGCGAGGCTTCTTGGCATAATTGAAAAAGATAAAACAGCATTTTTCCCCACCGTTTTAAATGGAATCTCGCGGTCATTTAAGAGGTCAAAATATCTCATGCCTTGTTTATGTTCCACCGATATTAAGTTGCCTTTAACCTGTTGATAGTTCGCATTATAGAGAGTCCATAAAGAATATTCTTCGGCAGAAAACCTGTTCGCAAAAAGTCCTGGCAACATCGTTGGTACGAGAGGCTCAATCTTAGTGGACGAAAATGCATTCTGGAATTTATGATAAATTTTGTATATTTTTTGAAGTGTCTCTACATCGCTTTCATCCATTAATTCAATTGCTGATTCGTCAAGACAAATCGCTTCTCCGTTAAAGAACGCGTATTTTATAATGTTCCAGTATTCTTTCGAAAATGGAGCTGCGATGTTAAACAATTTAAATTGTGGAAAGGCAAATCTATAAAGATTTACATAGTGCGGTGCAATGCTCTCGCGGAATTTATAATAATTCATAAAATTCTGAAAAGTTTTACCATAGTTGGAATTATAATACGGTAAAAGACAAGTGAAACCACTGCCGAAATAACCTGAAAAAGTATCTACTGGCACAACATTTGCAATTAATTTTGTTTTTTCGCCAATGTTTGTTTTAATGATTTTTAGAAACTCCGTGTTATTGATTCGATTATCATAATAATCCTTCCCATAAAAAGTTGAAAGCGACCACGGATTTTGAATGGATATAAAATCGGGCAGAAGGTTTTTATTAACATTAAGATAACACTCTTTCAGAAATAAAAGATGTTCCAATGCAAATTGGTATTCAATCTGCGGACTAGTTAGACCATTAAATTTTAATGGCAACAACAGACTTTCTGTTAGTTTTATACCGAATGGAATGCCGGATTTTTTAAGCCTGCTTACTACATTAGTGACGAGGTTCAATTCCTGTTCGAGTATAATGAGTTTCCTCAAATAGTTTGTTGGAATTATGTATGTCTTCGATTCCTGAATGGCAGCGTTGCTTCTGTTATTCAATAATGCCTCAACAAATCTTCTTGAAATATCTCGTGATTCAAATGTCTGTCTAAATTCGTTTGAATGAGACGATTTATTGATTATTTCAAGATCCTTGTTGAAACCGGAACTTATCATAACAGCGTCGCATAAGGCAAATTTATCAAAAGCTTTATTTAGGGTTTCGATTAAATTTTTGTTTTCCTCTGCATTACATGATATCATAACAAAAGCTTTATCCAGCCACGATGAAGAAAAGGAATCGCTAAATTTAAAATCTTTTATCCATGAGCAATATTTCAGGAACTGATCCTTCCAATCACCCGCTACAGGTGTTAAAACCACTGGAGCAGAGAACCAAATATCAGACGGTTGTAAAACCTGGTTTGCATATTCAATGGAATAAAAACACCCATTATTTGTCTTTCCTAAATGGTATGTTCTTGGGAGAAATAATGTATCGCGCGTTGAAATCATAAATCCCCCTACCATTTTAGCGCTGAAAAATCCATCAAACTGCATGGGATGTTCTTCGCCAAATTCGGATTTTATTCTGAAATTAACATTATTTACGATTCCATTGTAAGCAGGGGAAAAATACCATGTGTCATCCCAATCGCGGAATTGAATCCCTGCAAGAATTGGGAATTTAATGTTAGCTACAATGGGTGTCTTTCCAGCGTTATAAAATTTCAAGTCCAGAAGAATTTCATCGGGATTGTTTTTTATGAATGAAAAAATACCGGACAGCGAAATTTTTTCTTTTTCAAGAGAGAGATATATCCGACAGCTGTTACTGTCTTGTTTGAAATCTGTTATTGAAAAGTCTCTGGAATCAAACACTCGACTTTTTTTCAGGTTATCGGTTTGTAAAGAAACTATAAAAACTGGCAAGTTTGTAAAAGTAATTTTACCTCCCCAGACTTTGGATTCGATATTATCCCATGCAACTCCGTTTGACAAATTGAACCTAACACTCATAGGTGCAGGTGACGGCGTTTTTGCTGCAGGCAAGTACCACTTAAATGGCTGTTCAAATTCATCTGTCATTGGTTTTCTTGTGTTCAATGTGACTGCCCAGATACCAAATGCGCCTGTTCGCATTTTGTCATGCAAGACAAGATTAATCGGTTTCTTGTCTTTGTTTGGATGAACTACATAAAGCCCAAGGCCGATTTCTATTCCGAATGCGGGTTTTCTAACATTTGCGGGTATAAAACATTCACTACTTCCGTCTGAATAAATTACTTCGATATACACTTGTTCGGGATCGTCAAGAACGGTCCTCCTCATAAATTTTTCACTGGGATCGAACAATGGAATTTTATCAGGAAAATCAGCAGAGATTAAAAGGAAAATTTCTGTTGTCTTTGGAGATAACGGGACAGAAATAGATTCCTTCGCTTCATGTTCTGTATAGAGGATTTCGTCTGGTTCCTCGGGCAAATCGAATGGAATGCCATACCTAATAAGATGTATAGACTCCGGCCATTTTTCTGAAATTAAGGTTATCGGGGGATTACCTTTTCCATCGAAATTTGTTATTGTAATAAATCCATGCCATCCTGGCTTCCAATAGGACGAGCGGTATTGAAACTCATCAAAAATTCTCCCGTACAAACCTGTATTTATAAAAACCAATCCTGTTAATACCAAAATTAAGTTTATGATAGAGAACTTTCGTTTATCGTCGTGTATTTTCATTTGGCAAACCGAGCATTTATTCTATGAGTTTAGATTAAAGCGGGACTTATTTCAAAATCTATTTTAAATTTGACTGTTACGGATGTTAAACTTAAATTTTCTGCAATTAAATTTATTAAAAACAATCGGTCAAATAATTAGGATTAGAAATGAATCCATTACAAAAACTTGTTAATGAGTCTAAACTAAGAATTGGCTTACCGCTGGCTGTATATCCCGGAATTCATATTACCGGTGCTAAAGTTTCCGATGTTGTAAATGACGCCCATGCTCAATTTGAAGCCTCTGCTGCAATCCACAAACGATATAACACCCCGATAGTTTTAACCGCCATGGATTTGAGCGTAGAAGCAGAGGCTTTTGGTTGCCCTCTTTTTATTTCCGATAATGAGATTCCAACTGTCAGCGAACCAATAATTTCTGACAGAAAAGATATTGAAAACCTTCGTGTGCCTGAAATTGGGGAAAAACGCACCAATGTATATCTTTCGGCGGCGAAACTTTTAAAAAATCTAAATTCGTCTCCTTTGGTTTTTGGGGGAACAATTGGCCCATTTTCTCTCGCATGCCGTTTGGCTGGGATGAATGAAGTTCTATGTTACACTATGGAATCAGACAGTTATCTTAATCTGATTCTTGAAAAATGTTCCATGTTTTTACGTAAATATATTTCTGCTTTTAAAACCGCCGGTGCTGATGGAGTTATCATAGCTGAACCCGCTGCGGGTTTACTTTCTCCGTCCCACCTTAACCAGTTTTCATCATCGTATATTAGACAAATAATAGACGGGATTCAGGATAAACAGTTTTCCGTTATTCTCCATAATTGTTCAGCAAAAATTATTCATTTGAAGTCGAAAATTAGTGCCGGCACAGTTGGACTCCACTTTGGCTCGCCTATGGATATTTTAGAGGCTTTAAAGAATTCTCCGTCAGATATTATATTACTTGGCAATTTAGACCCGGCATCGGTTTTCCTTAAATCAATCCCAGACGAGGTTTATAAAAAGACCGGAGAATTGCTGGAGAAGACCAGCAGTTATATTAATTATATTATTTCATCCGGATGCGATGTGCCTCCCACAGTCCCTCTGGAAAATATTGACGCATTTTTCCAAGCATGTTCCGAATTTAATAAAAAGAAAGGAAACAAATAGTAATGTACTGAAATTTTGATTATTACATTTAGCTGAAAATTTATTGAAAAGATTCGAATTTGTTTTAACTTGAGACCTGTAAAATCCGGTGACTATGGATAATTTAACAGAACAAAAAGGTCTGAGTCGTATAATTAGAATTGTATTGCTACTGTTTTTAGGAGTTAGCATTTTTTTTGTTGTTGGCTGTGCCACCAGTAATTTTTACACCAGGTATTACAATTATCAGCAATGTATAGTTGAAGTTCTTATGGATGGCAGATTACAAGGATCTGGATGGTTTGCAAGTCAGGATGGTGAGGTTATTACTGCTGCGCATGTCATAAAACAAGGGAAAGTGATTCAGATTAGAGATTACAAGTCAAGGCGAATACCATATTCAATTCAGGCTGTAGATATCGGGCACGATCTTGCCCTCCTGAAGCCTTCAGTTAACTATACAACACCGAATTTTTTCAAAGTATCCCAAACAAAGCCTGCTCCATTTGAAATGATTTATCTCGCCGGTGCTGCATTGTTCCGTCATAACTTAATATTGCCCGGCTGGGTAGCACGTGCGGAATCTACATTTGAATTTTCGCCTGTATTCGATGAGTATATTTCAGTTTATCATGTAGCTGCTGATACTCCGCCCGGCACTTCCGGTGGATGTTGGGTTAACAAGCGCGGTCAGGTCGTAGGACTTCAGTCCGGTTTAATGACTCTAAGTGGAGCAGGGCAGGGGGTTGCTTTTGTAGTTCCACCTGATGCAATTTCAAAGTTGCTTAAGGAAAAGAGAAATCAATCCACAAGCACAATCCAGTGTATTATTGAAGAATTGTGGGAACAACCAGTTGATGTTATTAAAAAATTCCCGGAGTCTGCCATCGGTGTTATTGTTGTAAAACTGATAAAAAATGGCGTAGCCGAAAAAGCAGGACTTAAGAACGGGGATTTAATAATTTCCATAAATGGCGAAAAAGTTGAAAAACGAGATGATTTCATTCGCGCTCTGCGGAAAATTAAAAAAGGCGATATTGCAAGACTCTCGGTTTTAAGCCAGAACGAGAAGGAACCGAAATCTATCGATGTGGTTGTTCAGTCTCTTGAAGAAATTGTTAAATTTTCTGATTAGCCATTGTTTTCTACCACATCTTGTAATTGACTATATAAATCAAAATTGTTCTCATTATTAACTATATGAAAAAAACAGCATTATTTATAGTTGCTTTTTGCGCCTTTTTGTTTGAATCTATGAGCGCTGAAAAAGTTGACGAAACTCTCGATTCTATAATCCCTTCATTTTTGAAAACATCAGTAACTAAATTGGAAAATGATTTAATTCAAAAACATGGTACTTCTCAGAAGGAACGAATCAAAAGGGGTATTCGTCAGGTTGCCATTTTCTGGAAAAAAGAAGATGGAGATAAAAAGGTATTCGAATCTTTTGTAAATGAAAATTTCATCAGTAACACAAACGAATTGAACGAGCTATTCAAAAGACTTGAGAGAAAATTCGAAGCGCTTGATGGCTACATGACTGAGATCGTGTATGAATTCAGGCGAGAGATGGATTTGGACACTGGCAAACTTTTCCCAATAGATGAAATCTTTGGTTCGTACGATCCTACCGCACATATTAATGAGGATTTCTTTAAGAATAAAATAGCCTTCATAATACTATTAAATTTTCCTATTGCCACTTTTCAGGAAAGAAACAGCGAGGGCGTGTCGTGGTCGAGACAACGCTGGGCAGAAGTGCGATTGGCTCAAAGATTTTCTAAACGAATACCTTCTGATGTACTTCAGCAAATAACATCCGCATGCAGCAAAGGAGAAATTTATACATCTGAATACAAAATCTGGATGCATCATATTCTTGGTCCAAATAATGAACGTCTTTTTCCAAAAGGTTTAAAACTCATTTCACATTGGAATCTTAGAGACGAAATAAAGGCTCAGTATAGCTCTACAAACGGATTGATTCGCCAACGAACAATCCAAAAGATAATGGAGAGGATTATTGACCAAACAATTCCGCAAATTGTTATCAATAATCCTTTATATGACTGGAATCCTTTTACAAATTTGGTTAAGCCAACCGATTCTCCTGATTCACCCGACTCAACAAATCTGCAACCACATTTTGGTGATTTGGCAAAGCCCGAACTTAATAAAAGATATGAAGTCCTGCTTAATATATTCAGAGCGATTAGAATGGCGGATAAATATTGCCCGTTTGCCCCGACTTACATTGATCGTAAATTCAATGAAGAACGCCAGATATCTGAAGAAGAGGTTGAAAAAATGCTAAACGATCTATTATCTTCGCCCTTGTTGAAAGAAGTTGCTGCATTAATTCAAAAACGTCTTGGAAGACCTCTTGAACCATTCGATATCTGGTATAACGGTTTCACGAAAGATATCGGGCTTAATGAGTCTGAACTCGACCCAATTGTCGCAAAAAGATATCCTACAGCAGAAGCTTTCAGAAACGACATTCCCAACATATTGGCAAAATTGGGATTTTCTAAAGAGAAGGCAGATTTTTTATATAAGAACATTGAAGTTGAAGCTTCACGTGGTACCGGGCATGCAATGGGGCATACGAAACGTGGATTCCCGGCAAGATTGCGAACACGCGTGGAAAAAGATGGCATGAATTATAAAGGGTTTAATATTGCCATGCACGAATTCGGGCATAATATTGAACAAGTATTTTCTCTTAATAAAGTAGATTATATATTCCTTGCTGGAGTTCCTAATAATGCATGTACAGAAGCAATTGCTTACATCTTTCAGGATAGAGATCTGAAAGTTTTAGGACTACAGCAAGACGGGCATTTAAAAGAAGAATATAACACCTTACAGACATATTGGATGACATGTGAAATTTCGGCTGTAGCCCTGGTTGAAATGAAGATATGGAGATGGCTTTATCAGAATCCAAATGCTACCCCGGAAGAATTGAAGAAAAAAGTGTTAAAAATTGCAAAAGAGATTTGGAATAAATATTACGCGCCTGTGATTGGTAAAAAAGATGTTGAGCTCCTTGCAGTTTATTCGCACATGTTTTTTACGCCACTTTACCTTTCCGATTATCCACTTGGGCATTTAATTTCGTACCAGATAGAAGAAAAATTGAAGACTGCAGCATCATTGGGAGATGAAATCGAAAGAATAACATCTTTTGGAAATTTAACTCCGAATCTATGGATGATAAATGCAACGGGCAAACCACTGTCGGTAGAACCACTTTTGAAAGCAACTGCAGATTCGTTACAAAAGATTAAATCAAATCAATAATATCAAACACTGGATGCAATTTGTTTTTTATCCTGTGGAATTGTAAACAGGAACGTCGAACCACTGCCAAAGCGGCTTTCAACCCAAACCTTTCCTCCATGTGATTGAACAATATGTTTAACTATTGATAACCCAAGTCCTGTTCCACCTTGCTCACGACTACGCGCTTTATCGATCCTGTAAAACCGCTCAAAAATTCTTTCTCTTGCTTCAGGGGGAATGCCCGGACCATCATCCTTCACACTGATAACTATATTATTTTTGTCATCAGTTTTTGAATCAATCCATACATTTCCGTTAATTCTCCCGTATTTTATAGCGTTATCAATTAAGTTATAGAACACCTGTTTCAACCTTTCATAATCAGCAATAATTTCCCTACCAGTTTCGATATTGTTAGTGATTTTAATTCCCTTATCACGGGCTTTTGAGGATAAATCCTGGATAACTTCGTTAACCATATTTGAAAGATTCAACCTTTGTAAATTCATTTGAATTTGCCCTGATTCGAGTTTCGAAATTGTTAACAAGTCGTCTATTAAAAAATTTAACCTGTCTGCGTGCTTTTTAATGGTATTTAGAAATCTCTCAGCCGCTTCAGGATCGTCCTTTGCGCCGTCAATCAAAGTCTCAACACAACCTTTTATAAGGGTCAGCGGAGTTCTTAATTCGTGACTGACATTTGCAATAAATTCCTGCCTGGTCTTTTCGAGCAGGAATAGCCGTGTCTGGTCATGAATGACGAACACCTCTCCTGTTACCTTCCCCAGTTTATCTTTTGTAACCGAACGTTCCACATGAAGATAACAATATCTTGGATATTTAATCTCGATATCCTTGCTTTCCCAATAATCTCCGCCCTCTTTTTGTTCAAGGATATTTTTAAGTTCAGAATTTCCAAAGACATCCTCCATTTTTCTTCCTTTGATATCTTCAGGAACTTCAAACCACTTATGGATGGATTTGTTCGCATAAATTATGACTTTTTTATCGTCTGTAATAATTATCCCATCCTCCATACTTCCAAGAATACCGTCAAATCTCGACTGAATTTCCTCTTCCAGATTTTTTTGTCCTTCTTTTATTTTTTCTTCGAGTTCTCTTTTTACTTTTTGGAGATTCTTGCTGCATTTAAAATACATACCACAAACGGTCAACAAAGGAACACAGAGGATAATCCACAACCAAATTGTATCAGTTGCCGATAACATAAAATGCTTTCTTAAGAAGAAAATTTATACCCAAAACCGCGCACTGTTTCTATATAATCAGCTGCCTCTCCGAGCTTTTCTCGTAATCTTCGCATGTGTGTATCTACTGTTCGCGTATTAACATTAGGGTTGTATTCCCAGACATCTTCGAGTAACTTTTCCCGTGTAAATACTCGCCCGGGATTTTTGGCAAGCGTTGTAAGAAGTTTATATTCGGTGGCAGTCAATTCAACCACTTTACCTTTAACAGTAACCTCATGACTTAGTTCGTCAATGGTCAGACACCCCCTCTTTATTATACTTGATTCCTGAGTATTGCCTTTCACCCGTCTTAAAAGCGCTTTAACACGTAGAACAAGTTCTCGTGGACTAAACGGCTTTGTAATATAATCATCCGCCCCGATTTCAAGTCCTACAATCCTGTCAACTTCCGCAGCTTTTGCTGTCAACATTATTATCGGTATTGATGATGTTTCACGATCCATTCTTAACAGTTTACATACCTCAAAGCCATCCATTTCTGGCAGCATTATATCAAGAATGATCAGGTCTGGTTTATTTTCTTTTGCCTTTTTAATGCCCTCCTTTCCATCATAAGCTTTCAGGACGGAAATACCCGCAGATTTCAGATTGTATTCTATCAGATCCACAACGTCCTGCTCATCATCTACTACAAGTATTTTGTAGCTCATATTTTGTAAGTAATTTTATTATTTCCCGGGGCTCATTTTCAATCTCAACTTTTGATTTCCATTTTTCCTTATATTTTATAAAAATGGAGAAAATATTCCAAAAGATCATGCAGCACTCTTTTGTGACTATAATATTGGCTGGTGGAAAGGGGACAAGAATGGGTTCTGCAGACCGGCATAAAGTTTGTTTCGAGGTCTGTGGAAAACCTATTATATTACGGGCGCTTTCAAATTATCAGTTATGCGGCTCGACAATTAATATAGTTGTTGTTGGTTCGCGAGCAGAAAATGTAATGTCAACCATTTCAAGACAGTTCAGTGGCGTTATTTTTGCTTATCAACCCGAAGCTCTCGGTACTGGCGATGCTGCGATGAAAGCAGTGGAAATACTCGAGAGAATTAAATATAGCGGTGAAGTTTTTCTAACTGCTGGAGACAAACTTATAGAAACAAATGTCATTTGCGGTTTATTAAACACACACAAAAACCACAATGCTGATATTACAGTTTCCGTGATTAGAAAAAGAGAAAACTCAAGCGAAGGAATAATAATTACCAATAACAAAGGCGAAGTTATTAGGATTGTTGAAGAGTCTGAAAGGCAAAGGCTAATCGCCATCAATTATTTGTACACAATCTTAACCGACAGGCGTCGCCTTTCATTTGAGGAAATTAATTCATTGTTAAAAGACAAGTTCTCACAAAAAGTCTCTGAAGTGTTGTTTGCAGAACTTAAAAGAAACGGGTTCGAGGGAATCGTGGATTATGAAGATTTTTGTCGTATTTTTTCAGAAGACGAGCTTAACGGTTTTTTAAGCATTAAAGGCGAAAAGATACCGGCTAATGAAGTTCCAGCACGATTCCCATTACGAAATCAATCAACCTATGTATTCAAAGCGCCCGTATTATATGAGGTCTTGCCGGCAATTCAAAAATTAAGACCAGGACAAGAGAAATATCTGACGGATATATTTACGATCCTTTCTGAATCAAGAAGGAAATATAGGGTTGTTACTTACGAGGTCAAGAATCCTGAAGATTTGATGTCATTCAATAATCCTCAGGAACTTTTGCAAATCGAAGAAGTTTATCGCAGGAAAGAGGGGAGTGTCGTAATTGAATCTTCGGCATCAAGCAAATACGCAACTTCATCGGAGTGGTTGAGTGCTATTACAAATCCGAGTCCGACTTTGAAAAGACAATTAACCCACATTTACGGAATTGATATTCCATGGGAGACCTATAAAATAATACTTGAGTCGTTTTCAAAAAGGTTTTCTGCTGATGCCCCAGTTCTAATCGTTAGAGCTCCGGGACGAATTAATTTAATGGGAAGACATGTCGATCATCAGGGCGGAATGGTTAATGTAATGGCTATCAATAGAGAAGTAGTTTTTGTAGCATCTCCCCGTACTGATGACACTGTTATTTTAACTAACACACGACCAGACCTGTTCCCCGAAAAAAGGTTCCGCATCTCCGAATTAATCGCAAATCTTGATTGGGAAGATTGGGATAAGATAGTTAATAGCAATCGACTCCAGCGCATGCTTCAGGAAGCACGCGGCGATTGGACTAATTATGTAGCCGCTGCAATTTTACGTCTCCAGGAACAGTTTAGGGATAGACGCCTTCGGGGATTTAATTGTATGGTTGGCGGCAATATTCCAATGGGAGCGGGTTTAAGTTCTTCATCCGCTCTTGTGGTTGCGACTGCCGAAATTGTGGCAGCCATAAATTCCTTACCAATCAGCGCTAAACAACTTGTGAGTCTATGTGGGGAAGGGGAATGGTATGTAGGTACACGCGGTGGTGCGGCAGATCATGCTGCCATTAAACTGTCGAGAAGGGGTATAGTAACTCAGGTAAAATTCTTCCCTTTTGAAATCGGTGTTTCAGCACCTTTTCCTCAGACCCATTGCCTGATAATTTGTAATTCCGGTATCCACGCAGGTAAATCTGCTCAGGCAAAAAACACCTTTAATGAAAAAGTTACTACATGTCATATAAGTAAGGTGCTTTTCAAAATGATGGTTCCGGAACTTGCTGATAAAATTCAGCACTTGAGAGACATAAATCCTGAAAATCTGGGTATTTCTTTTAACCAGTTTATCGAACTATTATCTCGTTTACCCGAAAGTATTAGTCAGAAGTCTGTTTTATCGGCATTCCCCGCAATGAGTGATGATGATAGAGAGAAATTAAAAAAACTTTTTCAGACACACGATCCCCCAAAGGCTGGTTATAAAGTTAGAAATGTTATCTTGTTTGAAGTATCCGAGATTCAGCGAGCTAAAAAATGCATCAACTTATTAAAGGAAAATAAAATGTCAGAACTTGGCAATTTAATGAAAATATCCCACGACGGTGATCGGGTAGCTTTGCGTAGTAGTTGTGGAAAATGGACAAAGAAATATCATTATAATAGTCTGCAAACATTAAAATCATTGGGGAATAAAGATTTTTCATCGTTTCTCCAAATATCCGGTTCCTATGAATGCAGTATTCCTGAAATTGACAGAATAGTTGATATTGCATGTGGACTACATGGTGTCGAAGGTGCTCAACTGGCAGGTGCAGGCCTTGGAGGATGTGCAATGGTTCTTGCCCAAAAAGATTTTGCTGCAGACATTGTTCGGACATTAAGGGACAATAACATCGATGCTGATATTTTTGTTCCAATCGGTGGAGCGTGCAGTCTTGAGTTAATATGATTAAATGATGAAATTTATTAAACAGTTTATAAAGCCTTCTACTTTTTCTCCTTCTCGTTGTCATTCGCTTCGTTGGAAGGGAATATATAATCTTTTATCGTTTTAAAGGGATGGAGCGGGGCAAGGAGTATTTTAGGAATGAAGAGTGGTTCAGATACTGGTTTATCAATAGTCCCTTTAACCTTATAAATAAACAACTTTGTAAGCGGCTTTAGTAAAAACCGGATTGCTGGTCCTACAAGCCAAACATCCCGTAATACTTCGGCTTCTACTTGCGCCTCTATTTTTTTATCAAAATCAACTGTGCCTTCATATTTCATCCTGACTGCTTTCGCCCTGATTTCCAGGTCGCTTGTGGCAACGATGCCATTTGTTAAAATAAAATGTGCGGATGCGTAATTTGCGCGGGAGTTGCCAAGACCAGGAGAAACCGTATTTAATATAGGAGAGAAAATTCCAAAGATAGGAATATCCCAGATTAAGCCCTCTTCCATAGTAACTTCCCCTTGGCCATGCCACTCGTAGTAATTAGTAATAGATTTTGAGGATACTTCTAATACCCCTGAAAGTTTCCCTTCTATCTTCTGGGGTTTCTTTAAAATGTCTTTTAACAAATCGTTGAAATAAGCCTTTGTAATTTTTGCAGTAAAATTTAAGTTTGTTGGTCCTGATTCTAAAAAGTCGGCATATAATGAAAGATTTAAGTCCCCACCGTAAAAATCGGAGTAAAAGTTTTTCAAGGTAACGGTTTCGTCTTTCCAGAAAATCTTAGATGATGCGTTATTAACTTTAATTTTCCACCATTCAAGTTCTGGGGCAAAAACGTCAAATTCTATATCACCGATTGCGCCGTGCATTGGCACAAAGCCATTAGCCTTAATAGTCGGAGTTTTGTGGAACTTAAATGGCGATAAAGCATCATATGCCTCCGGACCAATTGCTTCTGTCAAATCAGATGGTGACAAATTCCCTTTTGCATTAATAAGATAAACTCTTTGCGTGTTAAAATCTGCAATAATCTTATCAGCATTTGCCTTTTCATTAGTCCTTAATAGTTCAACATTTGAAAAGGTTAAAATATTATTAAAATATTCCACATTACATCTTAACTCGGAAATGGCTTTGTTCCTGAATGTGAAATTTGTGGCTGATATTCTGGCGTTTATAAGAGTGTTTGTTGAGTTTAATAATAACTGCAAGTCTTTTATATCACGGTAGTTAGCTTTTATATTGGCTGTTATCTCAAATGGAGATGTATTAGATATTAATGAGGAGATTTGAATATTTGTAATGTTGATAATATCAAAAACGTCAGATGGATTTATAAAGCCGTTTATTTTTAATGAATAATCGTAGTTTCTAAAATTAATTATACCTGTTGTGTTGAAATTGTTTGTTTTTAGTATAAAAGAAAAATCAGTTTTTAGTGATAATATTGAAGAGTTCAAGACATCAAAGAGGTTTGTTATATAATTTTGTGTTAAAGAGAGAGATTTCTCGAATGAAATAGATGTTGAACAATCATGGATTTCCAAATTATGATTCTTAAACTGAGAAAATTTAAAATCACCTTTAATAATACTTGGTAAAACATTTGTAGTTGAGTAATCTATTATTCCTGAATAATTTATTGACTTAACCTGAAAGTTTGTTGCTCTAATTGTATCACTTTGAAAATCTATTTTGCCTGAAATTTGATAACCGTTTCTTTTATTTAGGATCCCATCATAGTTAAGATGTACACCTTCGAAATTAAGGTCTTTCATTTCTCCGTCTCCGAATGAGGTTTTAAGATTTATACCAATAAGATTTGTTGTTAGAATATTGTTCGTGATAAATCCCTCATATTTAAGTTTAGTCAAACGGAAATCGTCATACGAAATTTCCCCTGTGTTCCCATGGATTTCTATTGGTGAAAATAAACTGTTAACATTAAATCCAGAGATTGAAAATCGCAATGTATTTGAAAGATCTTTTAACTCAATATTTTTCGTCTTTAAATGTTTGTTCTTTAGGTTTAACAATACTTCTTTAGTGCCATTATCATTAAATTGCACAGAAAAATTACCGGTAAAATTATTAAGGCTTATACCCTTGGAACTAAAATAATTCATATTTAAATCGCCATAGAACTTATGTCTCTTTAAATTAAACGGTATTGGGATAGATGATATACTTCCAATCAGATTTCGAGCTAAAAATGTCTTCCCATAAATAAAAGGAAAATCAAAATTAACCTCTGCTATTAAATCATCACCACTCCCCGTAATACGGTTAATTTTAATATCTATTTTTGAATCATCATAGAAATCAATCTCATTTATTTTATTTAGAATAGCAATAAATTCATCTGATCCCGATTTTGACTTCTCTTCTGGAAATAATTTAGTAATTGAATCAAAAAGCGACTTCAGATTTACATGCTGAGCGTAAATGTTTAACTTTGATTTTCGAACATTTCCATAGACCTCAAAACTCGCTGTTCCATCATTGTAGAATCTGAAAAATGAATGCTTGATTTCACAAATAAAAAGGTTCTCAGAACTTTGATTTTTGTTTGCAAGAATTCTCAAATCCCCATCAAAAATCCTGATTCTCTTAATTTCAGGCTTCCTCTTAAATAGACTTGATATTTTCGGCAGGATATCGGCTGAGTTCGCCTCAAGAATTATTGTTGAATCTCCATTGTTTGTTTCTATCTTAAGATTTTCAATTATAATGCCACGATACCATCCGAATTTTACCCTTTGAACAGAGATTCGATACCCCTTTGATTCAAGATTTTTTATTAGCATATTTTGAAGGTATCCGGGGAATCCGACCTCGTTTATATATATGAAACAAGAGATAGCTATAAGAACAAAAATAAGTATTAAAACACGCGCTAACCAGAATAACCTTCCTAACCCCTTCTTTTTGTTGAATAAATTTTTAATGTACTTAAATTTCATCCGGTTTGCATTACAAAAAGTTTTTACAAGAATTAGCCGCCAGGTATTACCTGTTGCGGAGGGGGAAGATTTTTAAGAATATCATCGGCTACAATCCATGGTAATTCAAAAATCCAGAATTGCCCATCAAGATTTGTCCCGCCGTAAAGTGACAGAGATTTTGTTTGTCCGCCTATCTCCAAAACAACTGTCTGCAAAGCATTATCTTTTCGGTAATCGATGGTAATTTTATATCCATCGTCAGTAAAACCATAGTTTGTTTTATTTTCTAAGCCCCGTGCTACCCATGAATTTGCCTGGAGCGAGCATAATTTAATAATTGTCCTATCTACTCCTATCTTGTTAATTACTGCCTGTGATCCAGGACCTATCACCCAGTCTTTATCTCCTCTCCTTAAAACCTGATAAGCAAGCCCTTGTTTAGATACAGTAACCCTGACTACATTTGTCACATCTATGTTCCAAAGCAGTCTGGAGCGTAACTGCCAACCCTCCACAGGCAATTTGTAATAGTCCTCTGCTTTGATGGCATAAACCGAATTTTCATCAGGTCTACGTGCATAAAATTTCCCAGCGCCATTTGTACCAAAATCGAGTTGAGCAACTACAATATTAGTGACAATTCCTTCATTTGTTACAGGAGCTTTTATAATCACCTGTCTGAGTGGTTGCGCAAGCCCATATTGAGAATAGTCAGTGACAACGTCTTTTTCAAATTCCACTGCCTGAATCGAAAGCAAATCGGAAACCAATGCCGAAATTAGCGTTAAATCGGCAACCATTTCCTGTGGTTCCAATATCTTCCATTGATTGGTTTGAAATTGCAGGGTAAATGGAGAAACACCACGAAATGATATTTCGGTAATGGTTTCTGGAACGAATGTTAGCAACCGTCTTTCCCTGAGTTCCGTAAATGGAATTTTTAACATATCAACAAACTCTTTGTTAACAAGCACGACACTTTTATATTCAGGAATATATGTATAGACCTGAGTGGGGTCATTACTTGGAGATTTACCGAATTGGATTGTAACAATATCATTTGTACCGTTGCCGATAACAAGTTCAACTTCAGGCATTAATAAGCCGAACTTTTCAAGATCTTCCCTGGGTTCTTCGCTTACAAAGTCTGTAATACGACACGATAGAAGTTTCATTAAAAGGTTTTCGACTTTAGTTTTTTCAGCCCTTACGTTTAATGGCTTAAATAAACGCCACGTTTTATTAGTTGGATTGTATTGTATGCCAAAACCGAACGATGTCCCCGGACGTGAAACGCCCCCGGGCAACCTGACCTCAACCCTGTCAAACGAGGCGCTCTTTGGAGTGAAAATTAACGCCTTGCTACGCCAGCCATTAAGCGATTCAGGAATATTTTGCCTGAGTTCAGCCCTCGCAACATAAATTTTATCACCTCCCATCAGGCGCACATATACACCACTGCCGTCAGGAGTATAATTTCCAATGTGTAATTCACCCTGATAATTATCCTGCTTTATGAATATGGTAATTGGTGGATTATCAAGACCGAATTTCTTCCAGTCCATGGAGTCCACTAAATTTTGTTTGGTAATTTCCCCGATTTCCTTCAAAAGATTTCCGACTATGACTGGTTGGGCAGGGTAGTGTATCGGGCTCACAATCCACCATGAGTCCTCTGATGAGCTTTTTTGTAACCTGATAAAAGATTTATTTATTGTAATTCTGAGTTCTGTTGTTAACTCCGGCTTAAATCCGTTGAGTAGTCGCTCTGTGCTTTGCTGTGATCTATTACTACTATCCCAATGTCTCTCAAAGAAGAAAATGAAAATAAACAAGGCTACTGCAATACCTGTCCAAATCAATGTCGATTTTTTATTCATCGTAATAAAAGCACTGTATTTATTTCCTTCTACGCAACCAAACAATCAAACCTATAAATAAAATAGTTCCAGGGAAAACTGCTAACAATAAAGCCCTTAAGGTATTCATCTGTTTTTGTGTAAACAATAGCCTGTATTCTTTCACAGCCCGAGGACCAATTCCGGTTATAACCTCCGACCTGTCTGCCAGCCAGTTGATTGCCATTTGAGCAAAGTCACGATTATTCGCTGTCTCTATTAACTGGTTTGCGAGGAAAAACGAGTCGCCGACAACAACAATACGTGTTGAGCCGCGTCCTGCCGCTACACCTCTCACACTACCTTTTTCAACTGCCACTGCAATGGGATAATTACCACGTATAATCCTACCAGGATTAAAATAAACGGTACCATCTCTAATCTCGTTAGCAGCCACGCCTTGTTCACTCGTAAAAACAAGTTCTGTTACTTTCGGCGCGTCAGGCTGTTTACTGTTTGTTTTGATTGCGCTCACGGAACGGGGCATAAGTACATGGATTGAACCACCAATTAAAGGTTCAACTATCGGATGTGCGCCGAATACATTTAATGATAACGCTAATCCGCGTGAACCCGGCACTTGTCTTGTTGGATCTAGTACTATATTATCACCTACAACCACACCCCATCCTATTAATAATTTCTCCAATCCTGTAACTTTGCCGACTGAATTGTTGTTAAGCAAAATCAACATTCTGCCACCCTGATTCAGGTATCGCTCAATTTTCTCAATTTCATCAGTTGTGTAAGGTTCACGTGGCGCAGCACATATTAATAAACCGCAATCCGGTGGTATTTCACCACTGCCAAACAGCGAAATTTGTTCAACACTAATCCTGTTTGCTTCCAACAATCCTGTAAATCGGGAAAAACCAACAATCTCGTCTTTGTTAAATGGATTATGTTCTCCATGGTCCTGCACAAAATAAGCCTTTAAAGTGCGCGGATTTAAAACCCATATAAGCGCAGAAGTAAACAGTGACTCACCTTTAAATCCGACCAATCTTCGCCTGAATTCTCTGCTATTACCGCTTTCTAATGGCTCAAGTTCAAAATCGCTTAATTCAGACGCATAAATAATTTTTTTCTGTTCATTGCATTCAAAAATTACAAGGTCTTTCGTTCCTGTATTACCAAGTTTATACAATGCCTTTATTTTTTCCGCTTCACCGGGATTACTTGTCGGATTAACAATTTCAAGTTTAATTGAAGGTGAATAAGCTGCATATTCCCTTAATAACAATACGGTCAAATCATATACTGGATTTTCTTTATCCATATAAACGACAACCTTTACATCATTGGTTATGTTTTTAAGAACATTTTTTGTTAAAGGAGAAAGACTCCACTGCTTCGATGCTGTTATATCAAAACGTTTGAAGTGCCTCGCAGAAAGATAATTAACCATTAATACAATGCTTATAATGGCAATACTTGAAATTATCAGAGTTATGCCTACGCCTATCCTCTGTAACCATCCCGAGGTATTTGTATTTTTTCCTGAATCACTCATTTCTGTGACGCTATTTCCATCTCCGGCTTTCAATAACTCTTAAAGTTAAATTTAAAAATAAAAACGATGTCGTTAAATAAAAAACTATAGGTCTTGTATCGATCACGCCTCTGGCGAAATCTCTTATATGTTCAATCATATTTATATATCCAAGCACGGTTGAAATGAGCCCGAGTTGTGGGTTGATAGCGTATGATAGAAAACTCAGTATAAAAAGCCCAATTCCAAATGCATAGCCTACTATTGCTGCTGATGTTTGACTCCTCGAAAGGGCAGAAGCAAAACAGCCCATTGCCATGTATAAAAATCCTACAAGTACTACGCCAGCAAATACTGACAGTGTCCTGCCGAAGTCAGACGATAAATCTGTAGGCATGTATTCCTGAATTACAGCCATACAGATAATAAGAGGACTCCACATGATAATGTAAAAGATCAATGCTGCAAGAAACTTTGCTGCGACCACCTCAATCTCTGTCGTCGGGGATGTCATCAGTGTTTCAAACGTCCCCGTTGATTTCTCTCTCGCAAAAGTCCGCATAGTTATTAGCGGTGAAACCAGAAGCAAAACAAGCCAGAAGTAATGGCTTTCAAAAAACATCTCTACGACGGATTTTGTAATTGGTTCGTTGTTTACCGCTTCAATTAAACCAATGTATCCAAGTCCGATTAGAAAAACCACTGCGCTAATAACCACATACCCGGTCCAGCTCACAAAGTAAGACCCTAATTCTCTTCTTAATAGAATTAAACAACCCCTCATTGTTCTTCCTCCTTTTCTCTCTTTGTCAGCTTTACAAATATTTCTTCAAGAGTGTGTCGTTCTGTTGTCAGTTCGCGCAACTTCCATTTCGACTCTACCACTTTCGAAAATATCACCTCTCTTAAATCATAACCGTTGGAAACTGACAGAGAACAGCGGAAATAATTATTATCTGCAGGTTTAATATCAGCATGGGAAATCCCGTTCAGGTTACTGAAAAATTCGTTTAGTTGCTCAAGTGGAGCCAATATTTCTGCAATGATATGCGTCTGACCGCTTATTAACTTTTGCAAATTTTCAGGAGTGTCCGCTGCTAAAATCTTGCCCTCACCGAGGATTAAAATTCTGTTACATGTCATTTCCACCTCAGTCAGGTTATGCGTCGATAGCAATACTGTGTGCTTACCGGCGAGATTTTTTATTAATTGCCTAACAGAACGGATTTGATTTGGGTCTAACCCTATCGTTGGTTCGTCAAGAATTATAAGTTCCGGGTTGTGAACCAATGCATCGGCAAGCCCTACCCTCTGCTGATAGCCTTTAGATAATTGTCCGATTATTCTATTTCTCACATCATGCAATCCGCATTGTTCAATCATGAAGTCTGTGCGTTTCTTTGATTCTTTCCATGTTAATCCCTTTAATTGTCCTCTGAACCTTAAATACTCATATACCCGCATTTCATGATGAAGGGGATTGTTTTCAGGCATGTAACCAATCCGTTTTTTGACCTCCAATGGTTGTCTAAATACATCGTAACCAGCAACTTTAGCTGTCCCGGATGTTGCTGTTATATAACATGAAAGAATCCTCATTGTGGTTGTCTTGCCGGCACCATTTGGTCCCAACAAGCCTACCACTTCCCCGCGCGCAACACTAAATGAAATATTATCAATTGCGGTTCTTCCGCTGTATTTTTTAGTTAATCTTACCGCTTCTATTATTGGTGTTTCATCCATTATTTTTCCAGTTCAAGGCTTTTATTTATTAGACACACGCAAAGAAAAAACGCTTTATTTAACCTTCAAAAATTAATAATAAAATAACAACTGTTTTATAATTACCAGAGTGTATTCCAAATTTCATTTCAAATCTTCAATTAATTTTTAATTCTACCTCGAAAGTCCTGACTTCCATCAAATATCCTCTTCTTCTTTGAGCTATAACCTTCATCTTTATCGGTTCTCCGATTTTCTTTGTGTGAATCAAACGTGCCGTCCTCAATATACTATCTGCAGGCAAACCATCTATCTCATTTATTATGAGTCCCTTAACTAAACCAGCTTTATCTGCTGGACTATTCTCGTCAACACTCTTTATTAGCAATCCGTTCAAAATTGGCATTCCAAGATTTATCGCGGTTTCTTCGTTTATCTCCTCCACTAAAATTCCAAGACGCTTTCGGATTAACTCTTCGTTGAAAAATGATTTTTCTGGCGTTAATTGAATTTTAATCGTCTTTTTAGAATCATCCCTCTTAATAATCAATTCACATGGTGTTTTTTCTCCCTTTTCAGTTAGTTCATTAATCAGTGCAATATAGGAAACCCCGAATTTCCCATTGATTCCAAGTATTACATCGCCAACCTTTATGCCTGCCTTGTCAGCAGGACTTAAAGGCTCAACAGATTGAACTGTCAGTGGCCCAGCTCCATTCTTAATTTTAGCGCCAAACCATAACGATTTTAGGTTTTCGGGTATGAATATTTCTGAGATTGCCTCGGATACCAGTTTTACCGGTATTGCAAAACCAATTCCCTGTCCCTCCCGATATACAGCCACATTTATTCCTATGACTTCACCTTTCAGATTAATAAGCGGTCCACCACTATTACCAGGATTAATTGCTGCATCTGTTTGCAACCAATCAGCAACATCAAGCGGCTCATTCTCTCTTGGAGGACGTCTATTTTTGGAACTTAAAATCCCTCTCGTTACAGATCCGCCAAGTCCAAATGGATTCCCTAATGCGAGAACAGTTTCCCCTAATAACAAATCCCCATCTTTTGCAAATTTTGCAGCCGGGAATTTTTCGCCGGGGTTTGACCTGATTTTTAAAAGGGCAATATCGCTTTTACTCGATCCGACGATACGATCACATTCGTACTCTCTGCCGTCATGTAGTTTAACTGAAATGCGTGAAGCGCTCCTTACAACGTGTTCATTTGTGACAATATATCCATCTTCATCAATAATTACACCTGAACCTAAGCTATAAAGAGTATTTGTTGTTCTCTTCCTATAGAATGGGTCATAGAATTCTCGTATGAGGTCTTCCAGAGGGTGACGAGTATAAACTATCGTCTCGGTTGCAATATTGACAACACTCGGAATAACCTTTTCAACAGCAATAACCGCCGGATCTCTGCGCGGATCATTTTCTTCCCCGACCAGAACATTCGGGGCAGTGATCACAAAAGTCAAAATTAATAAAATGAAATTCATATCCTAATTATAAAATATTACTCGAAATCGTTAAAGCAGTTTCGAAATTTCATGAAAGGCATAAAAATTATCATTTTATTCAGATAACCGCCTACACAAAATTCCCGATATTTTTAAATTATTTACTTGCAATATTCTTCAAATTATCTTATTTTTAAAGTGTTTTAAAAGCCAGGGAGATATGTCCGGGCTAAATAAAAATAGAAAAAGTTGGTTTGGTTTCACGGAAACCAAACAGGAGAAATTTATAATGGTTTTACGAAGGCTGTTATTAGGGTTAGCTGGGGTAATGTGGTTGGCGTTTTTATTGCAGGGAGCCGAAACAGAACCTCTGAGCCCCTCTTCCAATGCTGGTATTTCCCAAAATACATCAACAAACCTTACCACACCTGTTTACAAACTTGCCCCTAACGATTTAGTGGAGGTTAAAGTCTATCTTGAACCGGATTTGGATGCGAAGGGGGTGGTTGATGAATTCGGCTGTATAAATCTTCCTTTGCTTGGTTCTGTAAAAATAGCAGGGAAAACTCCTACTGAAGCAGCAAACTATATAAAGTCTTTATATGAAAAAGATTATCTGACCCAGGCAAACGTCAATCTTACTGTCGTTGAATTTGCTAAACGACAATTTACAGTGCTAGGGCAAGTGCAAAAACCTGGAGTTTTTGAATATCCAGTGTTACGTCCAGTGACAATTCTTGAAGCAATTGGATTAGCAGGAGGTTTTACAAGAGTTGCTAATCAATCAAACGTCATGGTACAAAGATATGAGAACGGTATAGTGCGTATATTTAAAGTTGACGTAAAACAAATGCTCAATAATCCCAAGGTGCAACCGTTTTTGATATTGCCTGATGACGTTATAACTGTTGGGGAATCAGCATTTTAAGTTTAAAGGAAGATTATGCCACCATCACCAGAAATTAATCCTTCATTAGATTACCCGGAGATGCAGACAATGCAACCGGGGCAGGATTTGCATTCGCTGTTCGCCTTTATAAGGGAAAAACTTTGGATTATCATTGTCTGCATGGCTATCGCTCTGGTTATAGCAGCTATTTATTTAAAAAATGCCCCACGGCTTTATGAGGCAACAGCTACTGTTCAGGTCGAGCAGGAGGAACAGAAAATTGTTAAAATTGAGCAGGTTGTTCAGGAAGACCTAAAAAGTACGGAAATTTTAAACACAATTGTCCAAAAACTTAAAAGCAGACAATTACTTGAAAGAGTTCTTGAATCAAATAAACTCTTCCAAGCTGTTGGTACTATACCTCCCGGAAGTCGAACTCCTATTACACGTGAAGATATTATTAATGATTTTGATGATAGAGTAAAAACAAATCTTCGGCGTCAAACACGGCTAATCGATGTTTCAGTTCGTGACAAAGATCCGGAAATGGCAGCAAAGTTGGCGAACTCAATCATCGAACAATATATGGAATTTGAATCACAATTACGTACATCCACTACCAAGGGTGCATATCAGTTCCTTAAGGAAGAGTCCGAAAGATTAAAGAAAAAATTAGAAGAGTCAGAAAAAGCGTTACAGGACTACCGTCAGCAGGTTGGATCAGTTTCGTTCCAACAAAGTCAGGATATAGTAATTCCGCAATTAAGGGACCTTAGTTCTCGCTTGACCCAGGCAAAAGCTGAGACAATCCGGACTCGCGCTCTTCTTGAAGATGCTAAAAAACTAAGCACTGCTAATGTGTATGAGTTACTTGCTGAACCAAATGTTGCGAACGATCAGGGTGTCCAGCAAGCATTCAGCGATCTTGTAAAATCTGAAAACGACTTTACCCTTGCACGTTTACGTTACAAAAGCAAACATCCCAAATTTATTCAAGCATCGAATTCTTTGGAAGAGTTCCGTAAGGTTTTTACAAATTCAGTTTTAGCAGCGCTTGCGAAATATCAGCGTTCATGTCAGCTCGCCTATGAAAACGCAAAAACTGTAGAAGAAGGACTTGAGGTCTTGATGAAAGATGCCGAAAGTAATGCTTTGCAACTCGCTGACCAAGCAATAAAATTTAATCTTCTTTCACGTGAAGTTGAAGCGGATCGTGCGCTATTTGATTCGGTTTTAAATAGGTTAAAAGAGACTTCTATAACTACAGATATAGCGCCGGAAAAAATCCGTGTTATTCAACCGGCTGTACCACCGGAAATCCCAGCCTCACCAAAAGTTAAAATGGTTATGTTACTTGCTGCGTGCCTCGGGGGAATGCTGGGATTAATGATTGGATTTGGTATTGATGCCCTGGATGTATCCGTTAAATCTATCGAACAGGCGGAGAGCACATTCAATTTACCTGTTCTCGCTGCTATCCCTAAAATTAAAGATGCTGAAAAAGCATTTGCTCATATCGTTGCCACAGAAGGGGCTTCTTCTGCGGGTGCCGAAGCATTCAGGACACTTAGAACTACTGTCCTGATGAGCAATAAAGATACAGATAGTAAGATTTTCCTGATCACAAGTTCTTTGCCTGAAGAAGGAAAAACCTTTACATCAATCAATTTTGCTGCAAGTCTCGCTCAACAAGGATACAAAACATTACTGGTTGACGCAGATCTTAGAAGACCATCTATTGCCAAATCGCTTTTAGGTAGTGATGAAGGAATTCCAGGGCTGACTGACTATCTAATGGGTAAAAACAATTTGCACGAATTGGTCAATAAACTTAAAGAAGTACCAAACTTAGATTGGATGTCTGATGGTTCAGATGTTTCAAATCCCGCTGAACTTCTTGCGCAAGAAGAATTTATAAAATTCCTCGAAGAGGCATCGATTCATTATGATAAAATTGTTTTTGACAGCGCCCCTGTCCATGTAGTAAGCGATACCTTTATATTAGCAAATAAGGCGCATACTACTTTGCTTGTTGTCCGCGGCGGAAAAACACCGGTTAAGGCAGTTTCACGTTCGATTCAACTACTTCAAAATCATGGCGCTCGCATCGGTGGCATTATTATGAATATGCTGCCTGTAAGAAAAGGTCGTGGATATTACTATTACGATTACTACTACCACGGCTATTACTCTGAGTATTATAAAAAAGAGGACAAAGGAAAATCCGCTAAGAAGGTATAGTTAATCTTTTATAGTTTATTATAATCTTTTGGTTTAGACACTTTTAGGGAATCGTATTGCTGAGGAAATAAGGTTTGTTAAATATTTAATTAAGCTCCGCTATGGTAAAGAATGAAAAACTTTCCTGTTGGTTAGGATTGCATTTGTTATTTTTCTTTTTAATACCTGCAAATGCATCTACCTTTTACGTAACCAATACAAATGCTAATGGAGATGGTTCACTCTATCAGGCAATAACAGATGCAAATGCAAATGCGGGTGCTGATAAAATATTATTCAATATTCCTGGTACGCCCCCGTTTAGAATTATGTTAACTTCGAATTTGCCCGAAATAAGCGAAGAGGTAGAAATTGACGGCACAAGCCAGCCGGATTATTCAGGAACACCTATTATTGAGGTTAACGGATCAAATGCTGGGACGAATGGGATCGGCTTCTACATATCCGCTAATAGGTGTGTTATAAAAGGATTAATAATTAACAAATTTAAACTAAACGGAATTTATGTCCGTGAAGGTAGTTCTAATAAAATTGTTGGTAATTTTATTGGTACCGACAGTACTGGTCTCTATGCTTTAGGTAATGAGATGAGTGGAATCTTTTTAGAAGATTCTTCTTATAACCTGATTGAGTCAAATCTTGTTTCAGGGGGGAATCGCTATGGAATATTGATTAAAGGAACAAATGCAAATTATAATACGGTCACAGGGAATGTAATTGGACTCGATTCGACTAAAACAAATAAACTCGGCAATCTTCAGCATGGGGTTGTTATCTGGTCTGGATCCTTTAATCAAGTAGGTGATGGTACTCCGGCAGGTCGAAATATCATATCCGGCAATCTGGAAACCGGTATTTTATTACTTGGCGAGGGAACGAAAAGTAACATAATTTGCGGAAATTTTGTAGGTACTGATTTTACCGGAACTATAGCCCTCGGGAATGGTATGGATGGTATTTACATCTATAATGGCGAAGGCAACCTAATTGGTGGCAATTCCTATGAATACGGAAATTTAATTTCCGGAAATGGGCAAAATGGCATAACGATTAATAATCCGCTTGCTATTAACAATGTCATAGTTGGAAATCTGATTGGGACAGACAAAACGGGATTGAAGGCATTGGGAAATTCGGGGAATGGAGTTGCGATTATTGGAAGGTCAAATTTGATTGGGTCGTTGCTTCTAAAACCAGCAAATCTGATTTCCGGGAACGGTTTGAATGGTATTTATATTACAGGAGCCACAAGTGCTTTTAATCGGGTTTACGGCAATTTCATTGGTGTCAATTTCCCTGGAACAAATGCTCTGAGTAATAATTTATGCGGTATCCTTTTAGAAGATTCTCCGAATAATTTAATCGGCGGTTCAGAATATGGTGCCGGAAATTTAATCTCGGGGAATATTCGTGGAAACGGAATATATATCCGCGGGAATAACGCTACGAATAATGTAATTGAGGGGAATTGGGTTGGACTAAGTGTCTACGGCACTAATGCAATTCCAAATGCAAGCGGAATCGGGATTACAAATGCCCCCAGAAATCTTATCGGGGGTTATTCAATCTTATCTCGAAATATTCTGTCAGGTAACCAATATAATGGAATTTATATACAAGGGCAGGGGAGTTACGGGAATATTGTAATAGGAAACTATATTGGTACTGATTATAGCGGTAAAATATCTGTTTTTAATAATTCTGACGCAGTTTATATCATTAATGCCCCATCAAATATAATTGGAGTTGCAGGTAGTGGCAATGTGGTATCAGGGAATAATTTTGTCGGAGTGACTCTCGATGGGAATGCTTCTGTCGGTAACACTATTAGGGGGAATGTAATTGGTATGACTGCTGATTGTTCTCAGACGCTTGGGAATGCGCTACATTCAATTGAGATAACTGGTGGTGCCAGTTACAACATAATTGGTGGTACAAATAGAGGGGATGGAAATATTATAACAGGTGCCCGTACACCTGGTTATGACGGAGTTAGAATTCGTGATGGCTGTGTAGGAAACCGGATACAGCGTAATTCCATCTTTGGAAACGGAGGCTCCACAGGTTTAGGGATCGATTTGAGTACAGATGGGGTTAGTGTCAACGATATTGGGGATGCTGATACCGGCGCAAATAATCTCCAGAATTTTCCAATTCT